>FUFK010039836.1_pt1 | contig 74674 bp, 47 predicted proteins | sample 1021851 | NCBI WGS metagenome assembly FUFK01 (sample SAMEA51879418, study PRJEB19060) | metagenome | reverse complement strand
CCACCACTGACTAGAATACCAGTATCTGAACCGGTAATCTGCCCATTGTCAATCTGAGCAACACCGAATTCGCGCGCCCACTGTCCCATTGTGGTGTGGTCTGTGCCTCCACGGTAAAGGAAGTCGAAACGGTCTTCGAAGTAGTTGTTCCTGTTGTGGAAAACATCCATTTTCAGAACTACTTCGGTATATGCATCACCTGGTGTACTGATTGGAGGGAATTCAATCTTCCATCCTGAGGGGTTAGGAGTACCGAATCGGTACGCGTAATCCATACAGACACCATAGTATCCCCACATTCCGCCAGAACCACCAGCTAATTGCTCAGGGGATCGAGGGTATGCAGACTGATAGATACTCGGCCAGTACCCTGCCCAGAAGTGGTATGGGTAGTAATTCGTGTTCGTAGTCAGACCAGGAGTAGAGGTCATCCTGAAACCGAAGTTTAGAGGAGGACCAGAACCGTTGGAAGACAACTGGCTTGGACCTTGGCTCAACATATATCCATAGTATGCGTATTGATATGATCCACCAGGGTTGTACTGGTAACCATATGCGTTACAATCCCAGTGAGGGGGTTCAGGAGTCGATGCATCTGAATCGGTATTCATAGCCATGGAGTGACTATAATCGATGAGCTGTAATCCATTACCGTCGCCAGTATCCGCATAAATTCTCATTCTGTCGTAAATCATGTAGTAATGAGAACTGTAGTAGTTGTAAGGATGAGCATTTCCACCAGCATAAACTGAATTGAATGCCATCTGTACAACTTCATCTTCCTTAGCAAAATTAGTGATATCTATTTCATGAGTTTGCCAACCAGATTGACCCTGTAGAAGAGGAGATCTGTAGATAGTTGGCAGTGCCATTCCACCGTAGTTCTCTACACCAACATCGTTGTTTGACAACGTAAAGTCATTGACTGTTGGAGCACCATTTCTAATTACCATTCCAGTAGCTGCATTCTCGATTGTAATGTCATCAAGGTTCGACGCGGAAGTCTGCTCTAGATGAACACCTACACCAGTTTGCTGATTATTGCTGATCTTGGAGTCATCCATAACCAACTTACCACCATCGACCTTGATTGTAGCCATGGAAGGACTTGTGGCATAGGAACCAACAGCATATGAACCATTCAACATTGTTAATGTAGCACCTGTACCTAGCAAAAGACCACTGTTAGAAGTAGGGTCTTGATGCATGTCACGGATGTAAGAATGATCCATCGAAAGTTCTCCACCCTCAATGTTCATGCGCCATCCATACAAACTAGTTACACCCTTGATATATCCATCTACACCACCAGAAGCAACTCCACCAGTTAGGTGGATATTTGCACCATTTCTCAGAGTAATTGTTGGGCTATTGGTAGCCGATGAATTCACGCTGAACTTGGTACCATTGAGATGTAAATCACAACCATCCAAGACTAAGTCAGTGGATAATGTGATGATTTGTAATGTGTATGTGTAGAACCCGTTGGTCAATGAAGCCGAATCGTTGGTAGATAACCATGAACAATCCTTTGATGCACCATTCCAATCCATTGGATATGCTTCCAACTGGAAGTCAGCACGTTCACCAACACTCAACGGCAGGTCATGGCCTGCAGTGTTGTAATTAGCAGTGTACCATATATCAGACGGAGAGGTTGTGTTCTGTCCTGCTCCACCACCAATATTGAATGAGTGGTCAGTGTAGGTGTTAGTTTCAACCGTACCTGATGTGGAGTATCCCAATCGAGTTGTTATGAGCCAAGCCTCTGTCAAACCACTACCATCAGTGGTAGCACTTCCAACAGTAGCAACGTCAGTAACGGTACAGGAACCAGAATTTGTTACATCAGGACATGTACCAGATGTTTCGACAACAGTCGTGGTTACTCTGTGATCTGCAACATATGTTGGAACCTGATTGATTACACGATATACTCCAACTGTCGCCGTACCTCCAACAAATGCTTCACCATTTGGATGAAGAACATCTACAGGACATGTCGTCAATGAGTATGCTGAAGACGAAGTTACGCACTCTGTAGTACCGTAAGTGATACCAATCATTCGTGCAGAACCGTCTAGACCAGCAGAACCAATGTTTGCGAAGTCGGAATCAACAGTACCATCAGCTAATGTTAATCTTGAGTTTTGGGCATATAACGCGCCAATCGTCGAACTGCTTCCGGTGTAATCCATGTCGAATGAACTAACAGTTACAGTGTTCGAAGAGGACGAGGATGCACAATTCGAGATTATACCAGTGTTATCTGTATCAATAGAAACATCAGATGCAACAACATTCCAACCACACCCAACAACGCGCATGTGAGCTCCTTCGAAGTCAGTGACTGAAACAGAACCAGAATCCGGTGAATTGCCCGCTAGGTACAATCCAGGACCACTGCCAGTTGTTGTGAACGATACGTCATTGATAGTATCTGGACGTGTCCTTTCTAGGTATAACTGGCTGTCAGAACTACTGGAACCACTCATGTCGATGCCATCGAAGACTGCATCTTCACCAGTTGCTCCGGTTACTGAGGAAGAAGGACCTGCTGGAATAACAGAAATGAATCCTTCCAATCCTGTTCCAGATATCTCTTCCATATGGACAGAATCAGTTGCCTGGGTATACACACCTCTGTAGTATCCTTCAACAGTTAAGCCATATCCGTAGAACGTAGATCCAGATGTTGAGTCAGCGTCATGATAGATACCTCCATCCGGACTCCAACCTGTACCGGGACGTCCAGCATCTCCTGTTAGATCGGGGATTGTCAAGGAAACGTTACTGAGCCAAACTTCATCGTAATCTACGCTAATTCCGTTAGCACGAGAATCAGTGATTGTAACATTCTCCATAGTCAATGAACCACCGTTAGAACCAGGATAGTTGACGACAGCGCCGCCCCAGTCATTCCAGTTGGTGTTACATTCGTCCATGGTTCCGAAACGGAGTTCGACTATTGCATCCTCTGGGAGGTCCATACAAGCATCTGCTGCATTAGTGATAGCGAAGTTCTCCATATTGAAACTAGTACCTTGACCACTGCCATGGCTGATTGCCTTGTCGACATTATCGAAGGTCATATCTTCCATTACGAAATCACCAACATTACCGTTGTAACGAGGAGTAGAGCCCCATGCACTACCAGCACTAATTGCAATAGACATGTTCTCAAAGTTCGTATGATAGAACTCGTGACGTTCATCAGTTCCACCGGAGGTCGTACATCCGTTGGTGAATGCCATACCCAATGCCTTAGCAGAAGTAGTACCCAAGTCAGTGATGTTCACTGGTAGGTCTTCGGTACCATTCACAATGAGTTTGTTACAAGCTCCGTTGAACAGAATTCCTTTACCTTCAGCGATTTCTACAGTTACGCCTGACTCGATTGTAAGATCCGCATTTACAGTGATGTAATCACCGCTAGACGGAGTAACTCGAATTGGGCTCATCTCAAGATCCCAAATAGTTGGAGTATTGATGTCTGCTGAGACGTCAGTACCTGCACCATTGAATGGAATTGTCTTCGTTCTAATAGAACACTCGTTAGCATTGTTGTAGTAACAATAGTACGATGCGTAGTATCCCCACCATGGAGCTAGGTCTACGTTGTTCACATAAGAACTAGTAGATGGGAGACCGGGCATGGTACTACCCCAACCATAGTACATCATCTGTGCTGAGTTGGTGGAAGAGCTTGTAGAGAACTGCATAGCTCCGTGCCTAATAGCATGAATCTTATGGCTGCTGTTTCCGCTGTATGTATTTCCGAAGTATTCGAAATCGAATCCAGCAGGTAGGTCGATTGTTGTGCTACACTGATTTCTGTAACTGCTCCAATAGCGAGTACAGTAGTAAGTGTATGGTCGACCATTAGATGTTCCAGTGAACTCTTCGTCATAGTTGAAGAGTTCAGTCATTCCAGCAGTAAACGATTCGTATGCGTGGGAACTTCCATCAGTAGCGATACGGTAGTTGTTTGTCCACCGAGANGGATTGTATCCACTCTGATATCCATTTCCACGAGCCAAAATAGTTTCACCTTCTGCACCGTTAGGAGCTTGGTATCCTACTGTCTCATAATCGTAGTACATGTTACTTCCAGTATCATAGTGGAATTCGATCTCGTTAGAGACGTCATATAATTTGACTTGCCAGCTACACGCATACTGTGATCCGAAACCGCAATTCTGGTCATGCCACTCGATTGTCATTACCTTAGTCGGAGTGACCAAAGCGTAAGAGTAAGCACTACTATTGATCATGTTTCCTTCATTGTCACGTGCATGAATGGTGTATTCCACATTGTTTCCACGCTCTGTGCCTGGAATTGTTGCGGACCAATCACAAGTTCCCAACTCACAAGCAGTGGTGAACCCTCCATCAGGAGTTAATGCACGAACAGCCCATGAAGACCATCCAGTTCCATTGACTGCATCATTTACACGGTACTTTAGGAAAGGACGGTATAGGTCGCCATTCGCATCGGTTCCTGAAGTGATGTTGATGCCCGAAGGTGGATCGCCAGCATCGGTCATCTCAAACTTGACAGTTCGGTCATCATCTGTGTATGAATCCATTAATCCAGAATGTACCGGGACTGGTGCCCATATGTCAGGTGTAGGACGGATGTTACTAGCCTTCGCAGTAATTGTGAATCCAGCACTGTTGAAACGAGTATCAGTGGCTCCAACATTGAATCCATTGAACTTGTAATTGGTTGAGTACCAAGTAGTACAGTAAGCAGGATTACCACGAACGAAATAGAAGTAACCATTCGAACCTACACAAGCCAAATTTCTAGCAGAGCTAGAGTAGTAAGGGTTAGTAGTACCGTTCAATGGAATTGCTCCAAATGTTCCAGTGTAATCAGCAGGAATTGGTACACGTACATATCCATCGTCAGTACCACCTGAAGAAAGACGTGTATATGTCACTCCTCCACTGGCTGGATCCTCGATACCGGTTGCAGTTCCTAATCCCAAAACTCCCATTGTAGCTGTGGTGGAATCCCAGTAGTACATGAGGTTCATTCCTGGTCCATCATCAGCAGCAAAAGTCATGCCAGGAACACTAGCAACCTTTGCATTGATATTACCAGAGGTAGAGTAGGTATTTGCAGCAGTACCGATGTACTTGCCGTTCCATGTTAAACCAGAGGTCTTGAAACAGGAATTACTTCCAGTGCCGCAGGTACTTGTGTCGAGTTCAATCATGTATTCTAGATTGTTCTCCCACATTGTAACTTGGTAGGAAAAGAATTGTCTTGCTTGGTAATAGAAATAGTTACTTTGACCATCAACCTTGATTTGAGACTTCTTCACACCTGCAGTTGCATCTTCGACATCTTGTACGAAGTAATTGTATGGTGTAATTGCACCTGAGTTGATCGATGCTGGAGTTCCTGTTCCACCTGCTGGAGTGGTTCCAGTATTTCCACCGGTAGCACCTGTTGTGGATAGATCACGGTATGCCCAGAAATACTGGACATAGTCTCCAAGATTGACCGCTGGGATTTGTGCCTTGAAGTTACAAGTAGCACCTGCAACACAAGATCCTATTCCAGTAGCTGCAACTTGGCTGTAAGAACCATTGTTGACGCTGTAGTACAATCGAGGTCCTTGACCACTAGTAGTATCGACACCACTACCGTCAGTTAGACCGATGTAGAATGTTCTAGCATCTTCACGGTAACTGGTTATTCCAGTGTAAGGAGCAAAGTCCGCCACTGGAGGTGTAGTATCAGAGCCACCAGTGTAGGTGATTGCCATCTTAGGTAATTCGCTAGCTGAGTTACAGTAAGAATAGGTGGTGTGACCGCACCAATACCAGAACGGTTCGTTCTGAGTATTTCTCAGTGCTAGAGTCATGATGTGGCCTGAACTACCAGCTCCGTTTCCATCAACTGCGTCTTGAACATCAGATACACCATTGGTGTTGAGACTGATTGTTCGAGAGTTCATTCCATACCAATAGTAACCCGGATCACTAACTGTAGTTGTTGAACTAGATGCTGCACTGTTTCTTATGTACTGAGCAAGGTAACGTCCTGAACTATACAAATATGAATTAGCATCAATCATGTTGGAACCCTGGCTGGTACCAGATTTCACAACAGTAGCTTGGAAGCGTGCAGAACCTGACCGATATCGTCCAACGTGGGAGACGAAATCAGCATCGGTTACTGTTGCTCCAGAAGGTAGAGCATTGGCCATATCGAAACGATACCAAGTGTATCTGTAGTACCAACTGTAAGAACTACTGGTAGTGCATGACTGACTGCTTGCACGCCCTCGGCAAGTTACCATGCTGTTCCAGTAGTTTGTACCGTATGCACGCTCGTAGGTTGTGGAGCCCCACCAAGAGGAATATCTGTAGTAGTAAGCATATCCAGTTCGCTGGTCACGGACACTGAGAGAAGGATCTAATTGAACAGGGTATACACGCTCTTCAGATAGAAGCCATTCAGTATCTACAACGGTTGCAATCTCAATTACTTCACCAAATGCACGGATAACATACAGACCAAGATATCCATCTGGGTTTTCACTGTCTGCAGTAGCCATATCGAACATCATTGGGCGTTCAAGTACAGCGATGCGCTCTCCGGTTTCGATGTTGCGAATATCAATAGTTTCGTTTGTTGTCACTAACTTTGCATCTTCAACCATTGCATCTCCAATGAACAGAGCATACCCGCTAGGAAGAATCATTGTCTCTTGAAGACCGAAATGACCCTCGAATCCATCAGGAACTGTAGGCATGTCCCTTAGGTTTAGGGTCTGCTTGACTCCAATCTGAGAAACTTGATAATCGACTTCTGCATTATCTGTCAGAGGATATCGAATAACATTCGCACCAGTCTCAATTCCTTCTTGTGAAGGAGTGTCCATGTATGGCATTGGATTGAAATCCTCGCCCATAAAGAACATTGGAATCGGGTTAACACCGAAGCGGATAGGATCTACATTCGGATGGACCTGAACTGATATTCCAGCGCCAGCATCGTCGGAGAATTGTGTCTCGAAAGTATTCTTCGTGACTTCCCAACCCTCGGCGGTGGAAACCATATTCAAATCGATGTCTTCCCAGGACCCATCTTCGAGATAATGGACAGGTCCAGCTGCTAGCAGCGTAACCCGTTCACCATCCTCGCCGAGATAGGTCTTGGCCGACTCGGTCCGGCTACCAATTAACTCAGCAGAGGGATCCCACCCTTGCTGGCCAACTGGTACGTCGTTCTCAGGTAGCGCTAATGGATCGATTGTCTCTTCAACAATTCCGACCTCATCAGAATCCGCAGCCACATCGGCGGCTGGGGATACTGCAGCGCTCCAACTCATTCCTAGCATCAATAGCGTTAGTACTAGCCATCCAATGCTTGCAGTCATGTTTTTCTTCGTCATCATTTTACATACCCCACTGTATGCACTACACATGAGGCTCTATTTCTCCTATAACTATATGGGTACGATTAATTTGAAACACCCTTGAAAATCCCCGATTTAGGCTCTAAAATAAAGGTGTAAAAAAATTGGATTTTTGAAATAGTACACAGAATTTGTAACAAAATAAAATCGCTACGAAAAAACTTGTCCATATTTCAAAATAGCAATACTGCTCGGAGGATGCACCTCAAATGTCAATCTATTTACAGCATATAGAAAAAAAGATAGGGTCAAAAAATAACAAAGGAGTGGATCAGCCACACTAGGTGCGGCTGATCCGAACAGAATTCAATTAGTAATCGAACTCGTCGTCGCCTTCGCCACCGCCTCGAGTCAAGATGACTGCTCCAGCGATAACAGCAATCACAACTACTGCTACAATTGCCATCATAGCGCCCTGTGGAATACCTGCTTCAACTTCTTCGTTAGCCTCTCCAGGAGTTACACCTGGGTCAACTACTGTCTCAGAAAGATCTACCTTAGCTTGTGCTGCGGAACTGTCTGCGTTACCGTTTGCATCAACTCCTGCCGCTGCGAAGAAATACTCTCCAGCACATGTTCCTGAGCAAACAATTTCCTTCGAAAGTGTCAGAGAAGTTGCTGCATCTGTCATCTCTTGGCAAGTTAATCCATCAAAGTCAGAGGCTTCGAAATTATAACCAACAGACCAACAGACTATCCAGTGGTCAACATCACTCGTGTCAGTCGCATCCCAGTTCAATGAAATATCTGAGGCAGTGGTAGTAGCAGTCATTCCAGATACACTAGGAGATGGATCTACTGCTCCATCAGCGACAATAGCGTTGTGCGTACAAGATACACTGTTTGCACCGTTACCGTTCTCCAACTTGACCTCTACCTTGTAGGAAGTTCCGTGAGTACCAGTAAGGGTTGTCTCTTTATCGGAAACAGAAGGCATGGTCTTGTCATACACATCGTTGACGTATACCTTAGGTCTGTCTTCTACCTCATTTAGCAATGATTCATCCTCATATGTCCACTTGACGGTCATTTGACCTGCAGCGCCTAATGTAACTCCATCACATTGCACACCGGTTGCTGGAGGAGTCCCACTATCGGCTGATGCCTGGAATACTCCATAACTGGTCTTCCTCAAGTTTCCAATATCTCCTGGCTGTGACCAGCTTAGAGTTACTCCACCGCCTTCGGCAGCAGTCTTAGTTGTGCTCATTTCAAACCATCCAGTAGAGCCATAGCCCCATAGTGTGAAATCGTTAGCGACATCGCCAGCAAAAGTCACAGATAATGTTTCACCAGCAACATCAGCAGGACTGAAGTCAAGATAAGGGGTTACATTTCCATCCGGACCATTTCCTTCTGAAACATCAAAAGCGACAACTGAATCATATAGGCCACTCAAAGAACCTAGAGTTGCATCTTCAATCGCTGTTCCGGTTACGAATGTCAAATTATGACCCATTCCTCCGTTGAAAGTTAGACTGTAATCTACTGCCCAATCTGGGTTGGTATCTCCACCGGTTGCCATCAACTTGTTCCACATCATCATTACCTGAGTGTCCGTTGCACAAGCATTGAATTCATCACAAACTGTGACCTTCACAGTGTTAGTTCCTAGCCATAGAGTATCAGTGAACGGGAGTGTACACATACCCATTCCAGGACCACCCTGACAAGAATCTGCATCTGGTGCAGAACGTAGACCTCCGCTAATTTCCCAATTATACATTAACATGCCAGGATCGAGTGTTTCGGTATCAGAGGCACGTGCTTCAAATGAAAGGCCATCGCCGATAACTGGAGGATCGTTTAGCAAGTCTCCCACACGAATATCTACGTTGGGAATATCATTGATACCTTCAACCTGGGTTGCCTTCAGATTGTCGGTTGCAGTTAGTTCAGAAAGGCCTACTTCGAGGAAGTTTGCAGTAGCTCGAATTAACTGGTCTCCAGGCATAATCAAAACCTGAACACATGCAACTCCTTCGATGTTAGCAAGGTTCTGACCTGTATCATCTTCACCTAGCAACTTGTGAGGGAATTGATCCTGACCTGGCATCTCAGTGCAACTATCTGCATGGTATTCTTGAGTCGTACCGTCTGATGATTCTACATCAAAAGTAATATTCCAATCATAGGTATTCGTTCGGTCACTACCGTCATGGACGACGGTTGCCTTGACCCATTGTGTGCCTACATTTACTATTCCGCCGAAAACACCGTCTTCGCCGATAGTTAGGGATTCCATTCGAATATTATGGAACACACCAAAGGTTCCAGTAATCGAATCAAAATTGTTACCTGCACGAGCATCGGTTGCAATTGTAGATTCGTAATTGATGGTGTTTTCTCCACCTTCATTTCCACCTTGGTTTTGGCCAGTTCCACCTTGTCCTCCACCGCCTTCATCTAATGATTCTCCGATGTATACAACGTGACTATCAAACTGCACCGAGACGCTGAATGCAGCAAAGCCAGAGGTTGTAGATGTATCAGGAGTCATGTATCCATCGATAGAATATGATGTACCATTTGAAGAAATACTGCGTGACTGGAAGCAAGGATTGTCTTCATTTGCACAAGGGTTTGGATATGCACCATTGTTTGATGTCTGTCCAGCATCTGAAACATTACGCCAAACTTCGACATCATTTACTGTATCACCCATTACATAGGTGTTGGATGCACCAGTGAGAGATGCAATTGTTATTTGGTTCCCAGTGCCATCATCGATAGTTGACATTGAACCATCATAAGCACCGTCGAATCCAACGGTTACTGTCACAGAACGTGCTTCCCAATCAGATACACTACCACCAGGAGTCATCGTAATCCTATATTGGGAGGAAGAGCCTGCTTCTACAGCTTGGCTACGCGCGGCAGCATCATCTGCGTAGCAAGCATCACCATCTACCCAGCAAATGTCTACGGAAATATCGTTCCAATCAACAACAGAAACAGAGTATGTTAACTCGTTGTTTGTTAGATCCGTATCTTGATCTCCAAATCCTTCCAGAGAAACCTTGACTTGATATGTACCTGCAATGCTAGGATTCCAGATAAGATCAGCACCACTAGCTGCCTTCACAGTGTATGCTCCATTGGCCAAGTAATCTCCAGCAGCCAATGAGGCGTAAGGACAACCCAGAATCGCATTACAAACTACTTGGTCGCTAACGTCTAAGATTGTCTGTTGTGCTGCACCAGTTCCAGATGTGACTGTAACTCTTACATTCAGGTTCAAGATGTCATTCGTGCCGTCATTCTTAACGACAACGACAAACGGCACATCAGTTCCAGCATCAATCTGGTTCCTAACTTCTCCAGAGAAAGCGTCCGTATAGGACTCTCTTGGAGAAGTTACATCGTGCAGTTTAATCTCATCTCCTGCAGCACGTCCTGCATCGGATGGTGCTATATCGGCGTTCAATTCTTCCGGCGTGATGTAAAGCATCACGCTGGTAATCATCAATGCAATCATAATCAACGATAGCGTCTTCTTCATAGGTCATGACCTCCAGTCGGTCACCTCCTTTACGGATATCATCTCTATATAAAAAATGGGGGAAGAATGTTAAAAAATGAGGTCGAAAAAATACACGTATGCCTGATTAGTGCATTTGGTTTGTTAACAAATTCATAGTCTCACAAATATCTCATCGCGGAAGCGGGAGAAATCGATGCGCTTTTTCTAATAGGAAGTAAAACAGAGACAAGTGTCATGAATATGGAAAAGAGGATTATCAAAAAGAACTCTAACCACGGAATAAGGAATGGAGTACCAAAATCTCTCATGTAAGTATCGAATAACAATCGATAGAAAACAATCCCAGCAATCAGACCATTAATTATGCCGAGACCACTAATCCAACCCACTTCCAACAGAATTGATGACACAATTTGATTTCTTTTCATTCCAATAGCTCGCATAACACCTATCTGTTGATTTCGTTCATTGATACTTCTTGCAGTGACCACTGCCAATCCAGTCACTCCAACGAATAGACCTAATGCCAAGAAGACGCGAAGTAATCCCAACAACGATACAAGAATTAGGCTAATCTGATTGAATAACTCATCAATTACCAGCACATTTGCCCCATCTGATCCCAACTCTAATTGAAGATTTGAGGATACATCCACGATGTTAACATCATTTGATACATCAATCCACACCATATTTGTAGAGGATTCAATCATTGACGAAAATGTGGAATCAGATACAAAAATACCCGATAGCAAGAGTGAGGCATCCTCAGTCAAAACCCCTGCAACACGAAGATTAGATTGTAGTAGCGGCCGGTTAGGATCTCTAACCTCAAATGAAGAGCCGGGAGATAAGCCTCCGCCTTCAAGGGGAAGGGCGCCTAAAACTGTGTAGCTATCCATGCCTATTGATGCATCAACAATAGCCAAATTAGGATTACTAATTACCGCATTCCAAATTTCTACAGGAGTTTCTCCCAATGAGTTATCCCATTGAGATAATGGCAATGCACCAGATTCTATGAAAGATTGAGGGATGTTACGTAACGAGGAATATGTTGCATTAAAGTCTTCACCGCTTATTATGCATAGACCTATGTCCATTACGGCCAAAGATTCTATTCCATTTCTATCTAAATCATCATTACTCCAAGCCTCTAGTGAGGATATATCTAATTCTTGACCTGAACCAGTAATTAGAATGTCAAATTCACCTCGAGAATTTTTACCAATATCTGATACGTAATTCCCGAACATAGTACTGTAACCAGAGAGAACGATTAATGCGAAAATCACAATACTGTACATACTCATTGACACAGCAGAACGAAACGGTCGGGATTGAGGATGAGCGATGGAAAGGGAAATAATTGCAGAAATACTTGGTTTTAACCGACCGATCAATGACAACAATTGTCTAATGAAGATAGGTCCAGATGTAGACAAAATCAACACACCTCCTATCAACGTAAATATTCCCGATATTATCAAAGAAGTATCTGTTACTTCATAACGAACACGAATAGGATCTTCAATCCAACTAAAAAGTATGAGTGTAAATCCTATTATCGTACATGACCAAATTCCGGGAGCATCATTTTTGGAGAGGCTAACGCCCATAAAATTCGACCGTGAAGAAACAAAACGAGAAATAATCGCACTTAGAGGTACTACTAAAGATAGGACAAATAGAGAAATACCTGAAATCCATAAAGAATGTCCAGTTCCTGGAGAAAAATCCCCCAAGAAAAATGACATGATCGAAGAAACTAATGCGACAACTGCAAGGAAAATAGAACCAATAATTCCCCAGAAACCTAATGCAGACTTTTCAACACGTAATCCTCGAAGCGCAGTAATCAAATTTCTTCTAGAAAGGAAGAATGATGAAATTCTTAGTGTAACCACTGAAACTATAAAACCGACACAAGCACCTACTAGAATGGATTGAAAAGTCCAGTAGAAACTAAAACCTACTCCAAATGTTGCTTGGAAAAATACACCTAAGCCCCCCATTAGAAGACCTGCCAAGAACATTCCAAGAAACGACCCCAAGAAACATGCGGGAGTTGAAAGCATTACGCCCTCAATCCTTAATATCCATTCAATATCTTGACTCGACGCACCTATCGAACGGAGTAGTCCCCATTCTTTACTACGATCGTCGGCAGACATTATCCATAAATTGACAATCAACAATAGACCTGCAATTACGATGAAAACTCCAAAAATTAAGAATAATACAGAAAATGAGGAACCTGCGCCATCGATAGAAAGAACAGCATCTTCCTTCACAGAAACCAATGATGAAGGTGATGATTGTATATTTGCCCGCCTATCAGCCCAATCCTGTAGTGCATCTTTCACAATTAATGAATCAGATTCATTTTCTGGCATTTGAACTAAAATCATACTTCTTTTTGGATTGCCACCCAATAGTTCAGTTGCAATATCCATAGACATAGTACCAATAATAGCAGAATCTAGCAATCCTATATCTGGATTCAAAGTTATGAAATCATCGAGTGAAACTGATGAAGTATCCACTTCAATTTCTATACGAAAATCGTCATCGATATTCTTGCCTATTGAGAACGTTTCAATTTGATTAAAATCAGCAATACCATCTCTAAATCTAACAGTTTGATTCGACCCAAGTAAATCATTCACTACATCTCCTTCTAAAGAAATGAGGAAAGGAGGGAGCTCAATCCCTAACCCTACGTCAAAAGAATTGAACAATTCAATAGACGTATGGCCAAATTGATCTATCATTACAATTCCATAATCTGTGGAGGCAAGTATAGAGCCGTTTGATTCATCATAGGCAAATCCGTTAACAGTGGAGGGAATTGATCTCCCTTCAACAAATGAAAATAAATTGGACGCCCAAACCAGAATAGAATCATGGCCTTCAATAATCAATCCATTACTATTGGCGCCTAGTATTGAAGAATTTACAACATGAACTAACTCAAAATCACTTCCATTCCAGAGTCTGATAGAGTTTTCAGATTTCGTGAATGTCTGATTTCTGTGCAAAAATATCGATTTTGAATTTCCAGAAGTAGTACAACTCGATTCATTTTCACTTGTCCAACAAACATTACTATCGAAAATAGTTTCAAAATGAGTGACTATCGAAAATCCATCAAAATATATTTTAGATCCTAGTATGTCATTTGAAATTCCATAATCAATCTTTGAAAATTCTACTTCATTTGATAACTGGGCTAAAGTATGGAAATATACTCCCCCAAATTGATTTGATACACCCCAAATTGTCGACCCTACTACCGAGATATCTGATAATTGATTGCTGTTTGATGCAATGATTTCAGGAGTATTTGATTCAATATCAACTGAAATAATTTCCCGTTCTGTTAGTACATACACGGTTGAATTGATAATCTCTACATCAAGAATATAGTCAAAGAATAGATGAACAGGGTCATCATTCAGGTTTGAGATATAGACTGCGCTATCAGTTACAATTACTTTGTGAAAGGAATCTAAATCAACAGCAAGAATTATTTTTCCATTGATGGTGGTGATTTTTTCTTCATTTTCCCAAATCCCTGAAATCGGTGTAAGAAGAAATGAAGATGCATCAGAATCATGTTGAACAATCTGCAATGCAGAATTGATTCCAGAGACATCTCCAGAAGTGAGTAAACCTCCACCACTAGTTCTAGTTAATGTTGCAATCCCTCCAGGAAACATTCCATCCCAATGAAATCCTGCATCTGATGCTATCATGGCTTCAGAAAATGAGTTCTCAATTTTTGTTTCAATATTAGGAATAATATAACCCTCGAATACATCTCCAGCCCCAGAAACTACTGCTCTTGATACAAAATCAACTCTGTTTTGTATTACTTGTGCTTTTTTAAGATCAGTGAGCAATAAAGGTTGATTCGCATTCTCCCAACCTAAACCAGTAGGATCGATCACAGATTGAACAATGAAATCATGACTCTTTCTAATTGATTCATTATCAGTAATTTGAGACCAAGATATAGAAAATTGAGTACCAGCCATTAACGAAAGTGAATTTGCAAGGGCTTGATTCACGATCGCATAATCAATTCCATCTTGGGAGGAACCACCCAATTGAGACCAAGAGACTGGTGGTACCCCCAACGGCTCAACCCAAGGACCTGAGTTTCGTAGATACACATCCGGTGCTAGCCATACAACATTTGGATTCACTTTACTACCATCAACTGTTATTCCAGTCACTGGTTGATGAAGTTCAACACCAATTCCATCAATTTCATCGTATGTCATCAAATCATCAAGAGCAGCCATAACTCGTGTTTGATTCATGAGTAATGGACTAGAAGTAAGAGGATCTATACCTTCCACAACCCAATCAGTTTCTCCTAGGCTTGATACTAACCTATCTTCTAATGTCGCATCAAAGCTATCTCCTACAATCAGAGAACTAGAAACAACAGATGATGCTAACATTAAACCACAAAAAAGTAATGCTGAACTCGTTTTTCTCTTACGTGTATCTCTGAATGATAGTTTAGAGAGCATCCTAACTCTTGGAGACAGAATTATTCTAGAAATTATGTGAAACAAAACGAAAATACATACAGAAACTAACCAATGCCACAACAGATTTCCCTTCATTAGAGTAAATGAGAGTACAATTCCAGCTACTACCAAATCAACGATTATTGGAACTAAGTTTCTCTTTTGAGACACTAACCCTCACTCCTCTTCTTTATTGATTTCAAATAGTATTCCATCATTGATTTCTAGTATTCTATTACATCTCTGAGATACAGAGGTATCATGAGTAACAATTACTATTGTAATACCGTGTATCCTATTCAATTCCTCTAGAGCCTGAATTACAGAATCGGAAGTATCTGAATCTAAATTTCCTGTAGGTTCATCAGCAAACAATATCTTCGGATTATGTACTATTGCTCTAGCGATTGCAACTCTCTGTTGTTGCCCACCAGAAAGCTCAGATGGCTTGTGATTAGAACGATTAGAAAGACCCAACATCGAAAGTGATTCAAGTGCTTTCTTCCTAGCCTCATCAGCAGGAAAATTAAGCAATAGTAAGGGAAGTTCTACATTCTCAACTGCATTAAGAACTGGGATGAGTTGATATTGCTGAAAGATGAAACCCATTCTTTCACCACGTAGCTTGGTCCGTTCATTATCAGAGATGTTTGAAATATCTCTTTCTTCAAAATATATCTCTCCTCGACTAACTGTATCAAGAGATGATAAACAATTGAGTAATGTCGTTTTCCCACTCCCTGAAGGTCCAGTGATTGCAAGAATCTCTCCTTGAGAAATCTCTAGAGATACCCCTCGGAGAGCAGAAACTTCGGTATCACCCATGGGGTATATTTTCCAAAGATTTGCCGCCCTGAGTATCTCCCCCATGGTTACCGATTAAAGCGGAGCCTGATAACACCTATTCCGAGGCGTGAAATACTGGAATCATATGAGACACATATGGATGATGCCGTCAAAGCGTGGAAAATATCTATTCTGGTCTTTGGTCCTTTACGTGAACACATAGGGAAAGAAAAAATAGAATTATCAGTAGTAACAAAAACTACAGTTATAGATGTCATCAAACAATTCAATCTAGAAAAATGGATCGAGTTAGGTCTAAAGGCAGCGATTGATGGAACTATTTGTTCTTTAGATTCGATGTTACACGATGGTGCTGAAATCGCTCTCTTACCCCCTGTATCAGGGGGATAAAAACACATTTTAACCCATAAAAACACAGGAATTGTCTTTGAAGGATGAGTTTCCTAGGGGTATCATGGCATTCGGACCGATGGAAGGCGCAATACTCGTGGGACTCTTTCTGATTTTATTTGGACCGTCACAACTTCCGAAGTTAGCACGGTCTTTAGGACAAGCAAAATCTGAATTCAATAAAGGACTTATCGAAGGAGATGTAACGAACACCACTGAAGATGATCTTGACCGTGGAGGAATGACTGAGTCGGTTGCCTTAGTTGAAGAAGCTAAAAGCAAAGGTGTTGAAGTAGAGGGAAGAAATCCTGACGAGATTAAACAAGATATTCATGAATCGGAATGAATCAAGTTCCGCCTCGTTTGAGCTTGAGTTTACCGCCACAATCAGAACATGATCCATATGTTCTGCGCCATCGAGAAACATTCTCGGGTGGGGGAAATATCTTCTTACATCCCTTGCACGCGAGAACCCATTCCCAATGCTCTTTGATGCCTTCATTCATTACAGGGTGCCAGCCAACTCCAAATCGACCAGCCACATTTTGTATGCGATGATCGTCAGTCACAATTATTGCTCTATGCTCAAGAGCCACTGCTAAAACGTCCATATCAACATCTGATAGACCGGAAATATCTCCTGTCTCTTGAGCAGCCTCGCGAGCCCTTTGAAGAGCCTCTTCCGAGGGGGAACGCCAATGAAGTCTTACACCCTCAATCAGAAGAGCGCGATCTTTGTCCACACGCTCTATCTCTTCCCTCTGACTATTAGCAACTAGTCCTCCTGAAAGACGATTCGGGGGGAGATGAAGTAACGCACCGGTATCAAGTACCCTAGCTGCGCCGACCATGTACTCCCACGGAACTACTTCCCTCTTGATACATCCGGCTAAAGTTAGTGACCTTTCAACATCAGATTCATGGGTAAGCCCTCCTCCGCAGGAATATGGAGATTCTAGAATATTTTGAGCCAGTGGTTCAATTTCTAGATGGATTTGGACTAATAGGTCTAATAATTCTCATTTTTACTGAAGCTATAATCAATCCGATTCCTCCTGAAACATTGTTTTTGCCGATGGTAATAACAGACGGATCTGTCCCAGGAAGTCTATTTTTAGCATTAATTGCAACCATTTCTTCTGTTCTCGGAGCAATCGTTGGATATTGGGTTGGAGATAAAGCTGGAAGACCTTTAATTGACCGATTTTCATCTGAAAAAACTATTCGACGATTAGAAGCGTTGACTGAAAGATATGGATCAAGTGGAATTTTTATCGCAGCGGTTTCTCCTATACCCTACAAAGTATTTGCATGGATTGCAGGAATGGGTAAAATGGATTTACGCTTATTTATCATAGCTGGATTACTTGGACGAGGAGTTAGATTTGGAGTTCCCGCAATGGCAATTGGAGCTTACGGTGAAGAGATTCTAGCAAGCCTAAATGTCTGGACATTCAGCATGATTGCAATAATTGGTGCAATTTTGATTATTCCTCTCTTCAGATGGTGGGAAGGGCTTCTAGATGAGAAAGAAGAAGAAAATGTGGCCGATTGATTCTTGAACATAACCTTGCTCGGATAATTGTCGCTCGTGTAGTGTAGTTCGGTCCATCATGGCGGGTTTTCATTCCGTCGACCCGGGTTCAAATCCCGGCACGAGCACTTGAACCTGTATTACGTAGATGAAATAACCAATATTTTCAGATAAGATTGAATGACTAGAAATATTGTGAAAATACCTCAAGTGGTAATCTTGGCTGGAGGATTAGGTAGTAGATTGGGAAGTATAACTGAAAAAGTCCCTAAGTCTTTAATTGAAGTAAATGGAGTTCCAATAATTACTCGAATTTTAGACTGGGCATTTGAACAGGGATGTCGACGTTGTCTAATTCTCACCGGCCACCTAGGAGAAATGTTCGAAAATTATGAACATGAATTAGATCTCACTTTCGTTAGAGAATCAAAACCATTGGGAACAGGGGGCGCACTATGGAACGCAAGAGATCAGTTAGAAAACGAATTCATACTTCTATGGGGAGATGATTACCACCCAATTAGTTATTCTTCACTAGTTAATTCACATCGACAAAATAATGCATTACTAACAATGACAGTAACTGAAAAACATCAATCGATGAATCTTAGATATGAAAATGGAAAGGTGATAGAATACAACAAATCTTCACCTTCTAAAAATTTCAATGGATATGAAGCAGGAACAAGTATTGTAGACAAAGAAGTGATTGAAACATATGGAAAAAATGGAAAATGGAGTTGGGAAGAAACTGTCTATCCTGCATTATCTGGAGAAATAACTGCTCATATTGACAATACTAAATTCTGGGACATGGGTACACCTGAAAGACTAGAAGAATTAGAGTATTTCTTCAAGAAAAGCGGGATCTGAAGACGAAATAATGGGATACTGAGGTAGAACTTTTGGGTTATCGATCAAGACAAGAATCATTCCTCCAAATCCCCCCCCCATCATCCTAGCTCCAAGAACCCCATCAACCATTTTTAGTGACTCAATTTGTTCATCTATCTCAGGTAAACTAATACCTAAATTGATAAGGGAATAATGTGATTTTTCTAATAATTCACCTAATTCTTCGGGAGATGAATCAATTGCGTCAATCACCCTTGAATTCTCATCAATTACATGATTCTTCAGTACATTGTTATCCATTCCATAGTCAGTCATAGAAAGATCTCGCTTAATATTAGAATCAACTAGTTTGAAAATCCAATTATCGGGTATTGGAACCAATTTTACAGATAAATCAGAGAAATCAATTAGACATGCATGCCCTTTTTTTGCATATAATATTGCTAATTGATCGAGTAATCCACATGGTGTTCCAAGTACTTCATGCTCTATGCGCTGAGCTTCCTTCGCAATCATTAGTAGATCTTGATTTCCTTGAGAACAAAGAACTACGGCTACGCATAATGCAGCAGAAGAGGAGAGACCTTTGCCAATAGGGATGGAACTATTCACAATTATATCTGCAGGCCATCCTCCTGCAGCCTTCCACAATTCAATTACAGTATCATCTCCAGAAAATCCAGAAATTCTTTTGTTGGCCTCTAAAATCAGTTGATAATTAGCAGCGAATGGAAGTGAAAGTCCTCCCGAATAATCAGTATGTTCTCCAATAATATTGATTCGAGCGGGAACAGTCGCTCTACGTCTCATAAGGTCTAACCTCATCTATTTCGAAGGTAGTCTTCTCCATACCAATGCCATTGCTCGATGGTCCATCCTGGAGGTAGTCCCTCAGGAGGCAAAGGAGGTGATTGTGATGGATTAGGAGTTTGAGAAGCAGAAAGAACCTTGGATTGTCTTTTGATGACAATAACAAGAGAAGAGATAATAATTGTAAATACAAAAAATCCGAGTAAACCGATATAAAGCGAATTCGACGATGCACTGTGTAAATCTGCATTATTTGGGAACACATCTCCAGAATCAGACCAACCATCTCCGTCGGAATCCGGACATCCAATCAAATCAGATGTTGAAGTTCCAGCTAAATCTGGACAATCATCCGAAGCATCATATCCGATTTGATCGGGATATGAATCGCCATCCGAATCTGACCAGAATCGACTATCATCGGGAAATACATCTAAGCCATCGTCCCATCCATCTCCATCAGAATCAGGACAACCGCGTCTTTCTTCCGACGAGGTACCAAATAACCCTAAACAATCATCGGGTAGATTACCCTGAGGTGAATCACCAAAACCATCTCCATCTTCATCTAAATATTGAGTGGAGTCGTTCGGAAGAGCATCTCCTGCATCAGACCAACCATCTCCATCACTGTCAAGACAACCAAATCTGTCTAAAGTGGAAGTACCAAATATTGTCTTACAAGAATCTCCTTGATATCCAGAAATATCATCGCCAAATCCATCTCCATCCATATCACTATGCTGAGTCAAATCATTAGGAAATGCGTCTGCTCCGTTAAGAATACTCCAAGATAAATCAGCATCTGACCATCCATCATTATCAGAATCTAAACACCCTCTTCGATCTTCAGTTGAACTTCCTGATAGCGACTTACAATCATCTCCCAAATAACCATTGGATTCATCTCCAAAACCGTCTCCATCAGTATCAATCCATTGAGAAATTTCGTCAGGAAATTCATCAACTGAGTCAGCATATCCATCTTCATCTCTATCTAAACATCCGATGGTAGTTCCTTTATCGCTGGTACCCGAAACGGTTGGACAGGTGTCAATCTCATCCTGAAAGCCATCATTATCATCGTCTAAATCTTCACCAGCATCTTCACATCCGTCTCTATCCGCATCATTAGAATAAATTGAATAGAAATCTGATTGACTGGATGGGCATTCGTCAACACCTGTTGATGAAACTGCACAAACTGAATCATCTAACGAAGCATCGCAAATACGATCATCATCATCATCTAAATCTTCTCCTACATCGCGACAACCATCTTGATCATAATCTGTAGATGAACTAGAGATCCAATCTAAATCGCCTACTGAACAATCATCATATGTATCAATAACGCCATCATTATCATCATCAGTATCTTCTTGAGAAAAATCCCAACAACCATCCGAATCATGATCAGTATTTGGACTAGATATCCAATCTATTTCTCCTAATTCACAAACATCAGATGAATCAAGGATACCGTCATTATCATCATCGTTATCACATACATCGCCTAGACCATCCTCTTCGTGGTCTTCCTGTAATGGATTTGCAATTGCAGGACAATTATCCGCACCATCCCAAACTCCATCAGCATCAACATCGGACTGAGGATCTATTCTCAAGACCTGATCTCTACCATTGTCAACAAAATACAATCGACCTTGGGGCCCTATTTCTATGCCCATAATCGAACTTGCAGAGGTCTGGATAGAAGCGGTTTCAGTAGCACTCTTTCCGTCAGAATCTAAATCATAAGCAATAATCTTACCATTTGCGTTGAGGGAAACAAATAGCCTTCCTTCTTCAAGTGCTATACCAGAAGGCGCACTTAATCCCGAAGCCAAAACTCCCCATTCAACTCCAGTTATCCTAGAATATTCGGCAAGATCTTCCATTTGAGTTGATGAAGGATTAGAACGCCAATTTGGATCTAGAATATTTTGAACATTGTAAGAAGTGTCATGAGTATTTACCCAAATAATTCGATTAGCACCAGTATCTGCGATATACAAAATTCCAGAATCATCATCTAAGATCATATGACCAGGGACACCAGCATATCTTGTTAAGGAAATATCAGAGTAACGCCTCACTATGGCATCGGAGTGATCATCTTCACCTGTGTCATGATCTTCGACAAAGTCATAGTAAACTAACTCTCCATAGTATCCATCATTGTACCAGTATGCATTTCCAGAATCGTGCGCTATCCCCATTCCATTGGGCGATTCATGATTCATATCAATGTGGCTTCCTAAGAGGTTATCATTCTGATGTTCTCGAGCGAAGTGAGATAGAGAAGAAGGCCATAATGTAGGACCCATGAAATTATTTGGAGAACCTTGCCCACAGTATGTGTTTCTTGTTTCCTGTGCAGAACCCCATGTGTAATCAAATTCTGGATGATAGTCTCCAAATGCAATTGCACTAACTTCTTCAAGGAAGTGATTTCTGTGAGAATCTTGCCTATTTTCTGAGTACTGATTTGTAAGACCAGTATTGTGAATTATAGATATACTGTCTGTGCCTCTATTAGCAATCCATAATTGGTCATTATTACCAGGATGAAATTCTAAGTCTCTAGGATCATCGAGATCATCAGATGAGTCAGCAATGAGTATTTCCTCAAAGGCTGTTCCAAACTGCGGAACGATTGTTATTTCTTCAGTGGCAGACTGAGGTAGAAGGCAAATCAGAAAGAGACAAACGAGTAAAAGGGCTCTTCCGCGACTAGCCATGCCCTTGCGGCAAAACCAAAGCATTTCATATCTCGTCTTATCTAAGTCATTTTTCTATTCGAATAGATGGGAGCGTTGAAGGGCCATTGCACATGAGAGGTAAATATGGGGAAGCCAGCATTTGCCTATCTCCTCCTCAAAGAACACCCATATGGGAGAGAAATGTTACGTCAAATTTTGTCAGAAGGTTTTGTTCCTTCGATAATAATCAGCGAAGATTCGCCCATAGGAGATGAAGAACGGGAGAAGTTTCTCAAACGAATTCAAGGTCTTCCCATAGCTCCAAGTATTGATTTTCAACTACAAGAATTGTCAAATGAAGGGATTGAAGTAATCCATGAAACGGTTTCAATACACAACTCTGAACAGGTGATGCCGTTGATTAAAGACATTGAACTTGATCTAATTGTATTTGGTGGAACTAGAATTATTCGTGGAGAAATTTTAGACTATCCCAAGGATGGGGTGATCAATAGCCATCCTGGCTTACTACCTGATTGTAGAGGATCAGCATCTCCAGCATGGTCAGTATACCATGATATCCCGATAGGTAGCACTACTCATTTCTGCGATAATGGGATTGACACTGGCGACCTGCTTCTGAGAAGAGAAGTGCCTGTAAAAAGAGGCATGACCTATGAAGATCTGTGCTATGAAACGCTCGTTCTATCCGGTGTTCTCATGAAAGAAGCCATGATTGCATATGTGGAAGGTCGATGGGGTGAAATGCGTCGGCCACAGGGACAGGGTAGCCACCCTACCTTCCGAAACGCCCCAGAAGAGATTCTAGAAGTCGTATATCAGAAGCTAGGTGAGCAAACATATGCGCATTACGTGGATTAGGTGAATTGTAGATGAATGATATCCTAGGTGAAGATTTTCCTTTCTCAGAGAACGTGCTTAATGGAAAGACTGCGTTGGTATGTGGCGCCTCGCGTGGGATCGGTCGGTCCACCGCGTTGCTCCTTGCCAGGGCAGGGGCGAGAGTGGTTGCCTGTGCCCGCAACAAGGAGATGCTCGAGGATCTGGTTTCGGAGATGCATGGTTCTGGGCATGAAATCCTAGTGCTCGATCTTGAGGATACGGATTCTGTTCGCATGAGTGCGGAATCATTGGCGGACCGAGAAATTACGATTTTGATCAATAACGCAGGCGGGCCCCCCCGTAGCCCGCTTCTTCAAAATGAGCTGGAAGACTTCGATGGGCCTTTCAAACGCCATCTGCATGCATCGCACATATTGGTCAGGAGTCTTGCACCGGGAATGGAGAAACTTGGAATTGGAAGGATTGTGAACATCATTTCGACATCAGTCCGTGAACCTGTAGAAGGAATCGGCCTATCGAATACTTTGAGGGGGGCGATGGCATCATGGAGCAAGTCTCTTTCGAAAGAGTTGGCTCCTTGCATAACGATAAACAACATACTCCCAGGTTACACTGATACTGACCGCCTTGTATCTCTGTCCAAGTCAAAGAGTGAACGAACGGGCATGAGCGTGGAAGAAATTTACGACGATTGGCGAAATCAAGCGCCCATAGGCAGACTCGTTGACCCGCTGGAAACTGCTTCAGCAGTGGTTTGGATGTGTCTTCCTTCGAGTGGGGCGATACGTGGAGTTAGTCTTGCGGTAGATGGCGGAAGAATGAGATCTATCTGAGGGATAAAATGGAAGATACACTAAGTCCTGAAGCCGCGGCTTCATTACTACAGGCAATCGCAGAAGGACAAGGTATTGAAGAAAGTGTATCCACTCAAACGTTGTTGGCTTTAGCAGAAATGGCATTAGATCTTGAAAGGATGGAAATTTGTGAAAAACTAGCATTTTCTGGTCATGCAAAGGCATCATATGATGATGATAAGGATTCTATGGCCTGGGCTTTATTCTTAATTGCACGAGTAAAACTCAGTGATACTTTACAACGCATTCAAGATGCGAAACTTGATGACCAAGAAATTCACATCGACGCAGGATTATTGGGGGCACTCCAAGAAGCGAGAGATGCTGCAGAAGAACTGAAAAATATTAGGTTAATTGGAAATATCGAACAATTAGAAGGAATTCATCTAAAAGCACTCGGAAATATAACCGGCGCGAGAGATTCATTCGTTAGAAGTCTTGCATCGAAGGAAGAAATTGGGGATGTTCTCGGTACCGCAAATAGCCTTCATAGTTTAGGAGAAATTGCGATGGATCAAAATCAATTTGAAGATGCATTAGGATTTTTTGATCGCGCTGCTGAAACCTATGAAATGGCAGGAGAAATGATAGAATGTGCTCATTCGTTGTCGTTATCTAGTCATGCATTAATTCAGATTAATCATCTGGATGAAGCAAATGAACGACTAGAGAATTCTCTTGAAATTGGAAGAGAAATGGAAGATATTTCAACACAAATTGTCGCACATTGGGGCCTTGCAGATTTGGGACACTTAACAGGAAATATTTCACTTGAATTAGAAAATCTCCAAGCAGCTGTAGTCCTTTTTATTCACCTAGAGAGACCAGTACCAGAGGCATTAAGAAATAGACTAGATGAGATGATAGACTCTTTAGATTCACAAGAGTAAACACACGAACCATGAAGTGCAGAAGGCTGGTGAGAGCGGATATGGAGTTCGATGTATTTCTCTCCATTAGTCAAACACCCGATTCATCAGGATATATGCCTGATGAACAAACCATGATGCGAAATTACTTTGATCAAGTTGAAGCCGCAGACAAATTAGGTTACGGAATCGCTTGGATAGCACAAGCTCATCTTTCGACTGAAACCCAGAAAACTAATCTAAACCCAGTTGTCCCTCATTTTCCAGGTGAAATTGGACTTTGTACAGACTTCTTTCAACTTGCTAGTGCAACATTTTCTCGAACAAAAAGAATAGAGATTGGAAGTGCAGTATTGAGTATTTTAGCCAATGGAGGCCCCATTACTACCGCAGAGAGGATAGGTAATTTCTGTCAACTTTTAGGCTTAGAAAACCATAATCGAAAAGTGCATATCGGTTTCAGTGCAGGACGATTTGAATTCATGGCGAGACCATATGGAATAGTACCTAGAAATCCAGTAGAGAGTGCTGCTTGGTCTGTTTTACGAAGTAGAATTTTTAGAGAAGCTACTGAAATTCTATTACGACTCTTACGTGGCGATTCTATTTCATCTGAAGATATCGCTTCAACGGTACTAACAGAAAACGATTTCAGAACAGATGGTGAATGGAAAAAAGTCCAACTTGCAGCAAAAAATGAACATAATTTACCCACGATTCCGGATAAAGTTTCAATCGCGAAAAGATATGCCTTTGAAAATCTGAAAATTATTCCACAACATTGGCCTCGTGAAAGATTGAATCTTATCTTAGGATCTCATGATTCAGACACACAAATTTTCGCAAATAAATTCATGCCAGTTCAAGTGTTTAATCTCAGCATTACTCCAGCAGAAGTAATTGAAGCAACGCATCAAAGAATGGCTGAAAATTATCATCCTGATGGCGGGAAATGGGAACGTAGAATGATGCCCAGAACTCTAATGGTATTCCTAAACGAAGAAGAAGGACTGACTCCAGAACAGCGATCTGAGGCTGCAAAAAAAGAAGCAAAAGATGCACTGCAATCTTATTGGTCTGCATTGGATGGAACAATTGACCCAGAAAAGGTCGACAAAGCTACCGATAATGCAGTGATTGGGAATGCTGAAGAAGTAGCTAATCAGATTGCAGAACGTTTCAACCCAGAAGATAGAATCATGTGTTGGTTTGATTTTTTCAATCATGATTCTGAAAGAGTAATCAGAAATATGGTGGCTTTCATGGAGAAAGTAAAACCTAGGATAGAGGGGGAGTAAAATGACTGAACAAGATCGACCTTCTTCTGTTTCTCATGGTAGACCAGGATCAAGAATATACCCTTCTAATCCATTAGGTGAAAAATATGAAGGAATCCCAACTGGACGGGATGTAGAATGGGAACCATTGGTTGATTTCAGACGATTGGATGTTTCTGAAAATACCATTCATGGAGCAATTTCTTGGGTTCACGGAGACGAAGTCATTCATTCATTTGGCGGGAATGTATTGGTATATGGTAGATCGATGATGAAACCGTTACTAATGAAAATCTTCACTGACGTCTTAGATGATGTGTTAACTGACAAACAGAAAGCCATTGCATGCTCATCACATAATGGAGATACGGAACACGTTGCAACGGCTCAAAGTATTCTCACTGAATCAGAATGGGGATTAATGCAATGCCCTTTGGATGTTCCATTAGTTCAATTTGGAAGGCAGGTACGTAGACCAAGAAGGTGGTTCCACACTTGTTCAGGAGAACATGCTGCTCTTCTTAGAGCATTACGACTTAAAGGAATCAATCGAGCAGGCTATACCTTACCTACATCGTCGTGGTTTCAAGATTTTATTGACCTACTAAATTCAATGTTGCATCCTGATTGGAAGCCATTGAGAATTGCAAAGGACGGATGTGGTCTACCCACTGTATCTAATACAGTGGATGAATTAGCAACTCTTTTCTCAGCATTAGTCAGAACTAAGGATGATGATTGGATTTGGGACGCGATGTGTAAACATCCTGATTTGATTGGTGGATTTAATCGACTGGATTCGACCATTATCAAGGCTGGTGAAGGACGTGTTCTTGCTAAGGAAGGAGCAGATGGGCTGTTAGGAATTGCAATTGAGCATGACGATTGGCCCAAAGGACTTGGGATTGTCATAAAAATCGCCCATGGATGGAATAGTCAAGCAACATGGTATGTTGCACGTGCAGTTCTAGGAGTCTTAGGAATTCAGTTAAGAAATCCATATCCATTGCATAGGCAAAAGGCATTCATTGTTCCTGGAATTGTCCCTGAAATGTATCTTAAACAACTTGAAACCGTAGTAACTTGGGATGAATGGGATCCTGACCAAGATAGATTTCAGATACTAGAAAATCAAGATGAACTAGCAAGAAACCCACATGGAAATGAGGGGAGGATGTGATCAATTGATTGATGTCCCTAACCATATAGGCGGCAAAGAAGTTCAAGCAAGTAATGGAGAATGGATACTAAACTATGCTCCATCAACTGGAAATACCATTTCTCGAATACCTAAATCAAACCATCAAGATGTGAATAATGCAGTAAGAGTTGCCAAAGAAGCCGGTGAAGGTTGGAGCTTATTATCCAAAAATGAGAGGGCAGATTGGTTAGATCGAATTGCCGATTCATTAGAAAGTCGATTTGATGAAATTGCTTCATTAGAATCTTTGGACACCGGCAAACCAATCAGAATTTCTAAGGCAGTGGATGCTACAAGATCAGTAACAAACTTTAGGTTCTACGCACAACAAATTAGAGAATTAAAAAATGAAAATTTTAGAATGGAAAATGCCACTAACCATGTAATTAGACACCCAGTTGGAGTAGGAGCTCTTATCACTCCGTGGAATCTACCTCTCTACTTACTTTCATGGAAGGTTGCACCGGCTATTGGGATGGGTAATACCGTAATCTGCAAACCTAGTGAATTGACACCTATGACTGCTAACCTAATGATGCAGGTAATCAAAGATTCAGGCCTACCTGATGGTGTAGTAAATTTAATTCATGGAACAGGTGTTGAAGCCGGTGCTCCACTTGTTTCTCATCCTGATGTGAGGTTTGTTTCATTTACAGGTGGAACTTCTACTGGTTCAATCGTAGCTAGAAATGCCGCGGCATCGTTCAAAAAAATCAGTCTAGAATTAGGTGGTAAAAATGCAACCATTATTCTTGACGATTGTGATTTAGATGAACACATGGGTTCTATAGTTCGTGCATCTTTCTTAAATCAAGGGCAAGTATGCCTTTGCGGAAGTCGAATTTTAATTCAAGATTCTATTTATGAATCCTTTAAAAATAAATTTGTAGAAGCTGTAAATCAACTAAAAATAGGTGACCCGTCTGATGTGAAGACTGATTTAGGTTCATTGATCAGCCCTCAACATTTGGAAAAAGTAAGCTCTTATGTCGATTTAGCAATTGAGGAAGGTGGAACAATACTTACCGGTGGAAAAACTCCAGAAATAGGAATTGAATTTAAAGGTGGAAACTGGATTAGTCCGGCAGTAGTTGAAGGACTATCTCACGAATCAAGATGTGCGAGAGAAGAAATTTTTGGCCCATTAGTAACCTTACATCGTTTCTCTGATGATGAAGAAGCAGTTAAAATCTCAAATAATACTAGATATGGATTAGCCGGAAGTATTTGGACTAAAGATTTATCTCGAGGAGAGAAAATTGCCAAGAAAATGGATACTGGAATGGTATGGATCAATACCTGGCTTCATAGAGACCTTAGAGTTCCCTTTGGTGGGGTAAAAGATAGTGGGTTAGGAAGAGAAGGTGGGAAATGGAGTTTAGGATTTTATTCAGAGGCCACTAACATTTGTATTATGGATGACTAATTTATTCTTCTTCATCTTCGGGTAATTTACCAATCATCCAATAAAGTGAAGGGAATAATGTTGCAAAAAGAGCAATAGTAATCAAAAATGATGCACCTAACACCTCTACACCAATTTTACCTATGACTAGTCCGGTACATGCACCCATTCCCGCCCATATTCCAATCCTGAACGCAGGATAAGATGAACGCCATATACTGAGACACTGAATTAACCAAAGAAATCCAACAATCGTTGACCAAAGTAAAGCAAAAATAGCAATTGGCCAATAACTCAAATGAAGACCAATTATTCCTCCAAAAATTCTTTGTTTACCTCTACCCTTAGGATCGCTGTGAATTATTGGCAAAATCGCCATCATGGGAGTAAGTAATATCAATGAAAATACTGGTTTTTTTAACTCAAATGGTGGAGTGAAATCGATTAGCATTATGATACAGGAAACCGCCATGGAGAGGATAAATGGGCCAAAGGCAAGACCTATTGGCATTCGGCTCCATCTCATACCCTTCGGTTGATTAATCAACCATTCAATACTGTGTATTCTTGTATCATTCAAACAGTGAATTGATGTGCTTGAAATTTTTCCGAACAACATGACCGGTGAAATTGTATTAGGTGCTCTTGCCCCACATCCGCCTCATTTGGTATATGCAGAGAACCCCGAACAAAACGAAGCCTATGCAGAAGGTGGATGGGAAACCCTTCGATGGGGATATCAACGCCTTGCAAGGAAATTGAAGACTATTGATTATGATGCTATGGTTGTTTTTACACCTCACTGGCAGACATATATTGGAACTCACTTTCTTGGACTTCCACATTTCAAATCTAAATCAGTTGACCCTGTTTTTCCGAACCTATTTCGTTTCAATTATGATCTAACAGTAGATGTTGAATTGGCCGAAGCAATGCACGATGAAGCCGCTAATTCTGGAATAATTACGAAAATGATGAGAAATCCTGATTTCCGAGTAGACTATGGTACAATCGTGAGCTGTCATTTACTTAATCCAAGTTGGGATAAACCGATTGTCACCATCTCTAGTAATCGAAATACTCACTACTATTCAGCAGAAGTAATGAATGAACAGTCGGCTGCATTAGGAAGAGCATGTAGAAAGGCAATAGAAGAAAGTGGAAAGAAAGTAGTGCTAGTAAGTAGTCATAGTCTATCACATAGGCATTTCACCACTGAAGCCCCATTACCTGAAGATATGAGCAAAGAACATATCTACAACCATAGTAACTACGTTTGGGATATGAAACTGATTGAAATGATGAGAGAAGGAAAGATGAAACAAGTAGTAGACATTCTACCAGAGTATACTGAACAAACTATCGCTGAGACAGATGCTGGAGCCTTCACTTGGATGATGTCGGCTCTGGAATTTCCTCAATATCCTGCAGAAATCTATGGTTACCAATCTGTAATTGGGACTGGAAATTTAGTTGCATCTTGGGATCCAAATGAACAAACAAGAGAATTGGTTCTCTAGGTGATTATATGGAAGAAGAACCAATTTTGTTTGGAATTTACTGCCCACCTCATCCTCACCCATTACTATGCCCTGATGGAAATCAAGGATATGGAAATTTAAGACAAGCCTTTGAAAACTGCGCTAAAAAAATCGAAGAAAGTGATGCCGATCTTATTTTGGTGTATTCCACTACATGGCCAAGTGTAATAGGGCACCAAATTCAAGCATTAGAAAATCCGATATGGACTCATGTGGATGATGATTTCCACTATCTTGGAAGTATGCCATATGAATTCTCGATAGATGTTGATTTTGCAAACTCGATGAAAGATGCTGCTGTAGCAAGGGGACTCTATGCCAGAACTGTAGCATATGATGGATTCCCTATAGACACAGGTTCTGTAGTAGCACTTAGTTTATTGAATCCTGAAAATAGGATACCTGCTGTTATTCTTTCTAGCAATATGTATGCCAACAGATCGGAGACCATTGTGTTAGGTAAAGCCGCTCGAGATACTCTTCATGCACAAGGAAAAAAGGCAGTAATAGTAGTTGTATCTAGCCTCTCGAATAGAATGTTTACTGAACATATTGATCCTTCAGAAGATAGAATACACTCTCAGAAAGATGATGATTGGAATCAGAAAATTTTGGAATTCTTTGCTGATGGAAGATTAGAAGATTTGAGTCAATTGAGTCGTGACATACATGGTCAAATACGTGTTCAAAAAGTTGTTGCGTACAAGCCAGCTTGGTTTATGGCGTCTACAATGGGACAACATAACAACTACGATGGAGAAGTGTTGGCTTATGAGCCATTACACGGAAGTGGTGGTGCAGTAATTACACTCACTCCATCGGGAGAATCTATCGGAGACAAAGAGTTTGATGAAGACGATGTAGAATACTACCACGGCGATAGAAATGTTCTGGATAAGGGGATGTTAGAATAAGTTCGGATGAAGATGTGATAGTTTCCAAAAATGCACCAGTTGCTGTTGGAGCATACCCTCATGCTCGACGTGTGGGTGATTTTGTTTTTCTCAGCGGAGTAGGACCACGACAACCTATTACCAATGATATCCCAGGTGGCCCGATTAAAGATGAAGATGGAAATCCGTTAAATTATGATATACGCGCGCAAACTGAAGCATGTATCTTGAATATTGAAGCGATTCTGAAATCCAGTGGAGCAGAATTAGGAGATATTGTCGACGTGACATCTTTTCTAATCAATATGGACAGAGATTTTGAAGGCTATAACGAAGTTTATGCGAGATTCTTTACCAATATACAAGCCACTAGGACCACTCTCGCGATATCTGCGCTTCCTACTCCTATCGCGGTTGAAATGAAGGTAATTGCGAATTTAAGGTGATATTTTGGATAGAAGACCATTTGTAGATATTTCGCAATTATTCGATTTCTCTTCTATGATGAAAAAATCTGTAGGATCTTTTGGTGCTGTAATTTTATCTCTATCAGCAATGGTCGGAAGTGGAATTTTTGTATTGCCTGCCTTAGCAGGAAAAGAACTGTATCAAGCAAGTGGCTATATTGAAAATTCTTATGCCGCTCTTTGGTTAGCTTACGTTCTAGCTGCTGTAGTAGTGATACCTGGTGCTATTTCAAAGGCAGAATTATCTTCAGCAATGCCAAAATCAGGAGGCGCATATGTGTACATTGAACGAACATTTGGGCCTATTGTAGGTACAATCTCAGGATTGGGATTATGGGCGTCTTTCATGTTAAAGTCTTCATTTGCATTAATTGGATTTAGTGCATATGTGGTTGCAATTCAAGGAATATTAGGTATAACATTCGATGAGAATGCAGCTAAAATATTGGCAATTTTGATTCTGATAATTGTGACAGCAATAAACATCAGAGGAGTCAAACTATTGAAGAAAATACTTACTCCAATTATTCTTTTTGCTGTGTCTATGGTTCTACTTATTTCTATTCTAGCATTCTCAAATGGAACGGCATCTTCGCCTACATTACCCTTTGATGCGGCAATCAATGTGATGAGTAGTACCAGTGGATGGAAAGGGCTAGGATCAGCTACTGCGTATGTTTTCCTAGCATATGTAGGCATAATCAAAATAGTTGCAGTAGGAGAAGATGTAATTGAGCCAGAAAGAAACTTACCTATTGGAATGTTCTATTCTCTTGGAATTGCGATGCTAATATATGCAGGAATTTCGTACGCACTGTTCGCAGTTTTTAATGGGTCTGATTTAGGTATAGGCAGTAGCGGTTATCCTTCAAAATCACCAATATATTCTCTCGCACTTGAGGTAGGGGGTAGCACTATTGCGTTCATTATCGCTATACTTGCAATTCTTACAATGAGTGGAGGCGGTTTGACGGGGCTTCTGGGAGCATCAAAATTCCCTTTTGCGATGAGTCGGGACAAACTTCTCACTAAAGAACTAGAGAAAGTACATCCTATCCATGAAACGCCGCATCGCTCAATCTATGCTACTAGCATATGTATGGGACTTGTGATTATTTTCCTTGATGTTGAGTATGTCGCAAAATTAGCTTCTGGATTCATGGTAATGATTTTTACAGCCGTAAATGTATGTGTAGTTATTCTTAGAAGAGTCGAAAAACAGCACACTTGGTATAAACCAAGATATCCATTTTACTCTAGCATATTAGTACAATATTTCGGAATAATTTCAACACTAATACTTCTTTATCTGATGGGGACTGTAGCGATCATAGGGGCTGGAACTGCAATAATTTTAGGCCTAATATTGTACAGATCTTATGGGAAAAATCATGTTACAATTACAGAAAGACCATGGGACACATTTGTTTCGCAGATTAGTAACAATGATTCTGAGTTAACTAAAGCAGTGATTGCATTCAATGATGTAGATTTAGACAATAATAATGAGTTGAATCTCCAGCAATTTACTACAGCAATCCAATCCCTGGATTGGTTACCTTCCGAAAAAGAAATTATCAGAGATTACTTCCATCTGTTAGACAAAAATGATGACGGAATTTTAGACATAGATGAGTTCTTGATGGTAATTAGGACCATGTCATTAGAAGAAGAATGACATCCGCTCTATTGAAACCTAATAGAGGAGTCCCAATCAAGGGGAACGCGCATGTCAGTAGCAGGTAAGGCACGAAAAGTCACCACGAACACACTCCAAGAAATGAAGCGTGCAGGCGAGAAAATCACAATGCTGACAGCATATGACTACTCTCTAGCTAGGTTAGTCGATCAAGGAGGAGTGGATGTTATTCTCGTTGGAGATTCTGCTTCAAATGTAATGGCTGGAAATGATACAACAGTTCCGATTACTCTAGATCACATGATTTACCATGCTCAATGTGTTTGTAATGCAGTAGATAGGGCATTAATTGTAGTTGATATGCCATTTGGAACCTACCAAGGAAACTCAAGACAGGCATTAGATTCCGCAATTCGAATAATGAAAGAGAGTAGAGCACATTCTGTAAAACTTGAAGGCGGAAGAGAAGTTGTTGAATCGATTGAAAGAATACTTACTGCGGGGATACCAGTAATGGGACATCTTGGCCTAACTCCTCAATCTATCTATAAATTCGGAACATATACCGTGAGAGCTAGAGAAGATGAAGAAGCAGAGAAATTAATTGAAGATGCCAAAATGTTGGAAAAAGCGGGATGTTTCGCTATAGTTCTTGAGAAAATTCCTGCTAAATTAGCTAAACAAGTTTCAGAAACAATTTCAATTCCAACTATTGGAATTGGTGCAGGTTCAGATGTCGATGGACAAGTGTTAGTATTACATGACATGTTAGGAATTACAATGGACTTTAGTCCTAGATTCCTGAGACGATATCTCAATCTTGAAAACGATATTCGGAATGCTGTAGGAAAATATGTCTCTGATGTAAGATCTCACGATTTCCCGAGTCCTGATGAACAATATGAATGAACATTTTACGAGTATTTTTGGATTAGTTTTTCTGTGTAGTATCTCTCTTAAATGTAACATTTGTTGAGTCTCCATGAATACTCAAACGTAGTACACATACCGCTAAGGATGCGGATAAGATGAACAAAACAGCACCAGTGTAACCAGGCGTTCCAATTCCTACTCGGATAATCACTGTAGAAAGAACGAACCCTGTATTTCGAGCAAGCTGTGGAAAATCAAATATGTGCTTGTAAGAAACAAGCAGAATGATAATATCTGAAACGATGAGCCAGGTGAAGAAATCAGAGAAGAATACACTACGGCTTAGACTAGTCTCCCCATCAAGAACACCCATTGACCATGATGTAAATGAGTACATAGCAACCAAAACATAGATTATTACTAGCCCGCAGGCCAGGTTTTTCTTTTGCATTACAAATGCTTGGATTGAATCATCTTGTTGGCTAATATCCACTGAAATTACAGTTTGAGAACGGAAATACAGTGATGTTGCAAACAATATGACGAATACAAGTCCTTCCATGGCAATAAAGGCAATATCTGAATCGATCCCTGCATCAGAGACTCCAATATCTGAAAGATTTTTGAAAATGTCACGGACAACTAGAAGCGTAACAACNTCGAATTGTTTTCCAATTGAATTTGAAAATGATTCAGGAATAGCTCGGATTAACTCATACACTTCGTATGCAAGGATGATGGAAAATGGTGTATAGAGTGCATCAAGATATGAGTCAATGAACGGAATAAGTTCGATAGATTCAAGTGAACCAAAATCATACAATAAGCAAAAAAAGAGATGGACGAAAAAACCAATAATTGCAAAATTAATAGCCAATTCTCTAAGCACTTTATCGGTCGACTGACCAAGTACCAATTCATGGAATCCTGATAGGTTCACATTTTTCGATTTGATGTGTACTGTAAATATGGTTGTTCTGTAGCATCAGGTTACCCTGAAAGACGTTAATTCAGAGTAGATTCATTATGCTGATTCAGATTTATATCGATGTTAATACAGATTTATCAAGTAAATTTGCAAAAGTATTGAAAATATACACTACCATCCTGTATCCCATTCTTCCTCAAAATCATCTGCCTTATTTGATGACGTTTCTAATTGATTGGAGCGGTAGGATTCAATCTGGAGCTTCGTCCAACCAGCAGACAATAATTGTTCATCAGACCAATTAGATAGATCGTTCCCCTGAACAGGAGATGATTCGGTGGCAGAACTTGGTAACTCCGAACTCATCAATGGGCGACTAGGATTTTCAATCGAGAGAGATTTCGACTCTAATTGAATTGTAGAAGGTACTGGAGCAACTGGAGGGGGAGAATATGTTGTTTCAATCTCAGAAGTTTGTGGAATTATTTCTTGAGCTTCTAATTTTCTTTCATTGATGATCTCTTTTGTTTTTCGATCTGCTGCAAGAAGAACCCCCAATATCATCAGTAAAACGATTACTCCTCCAAAGATTGCAGCCCCAGCATCTGAGCCGAATAAACCATCCATCAAAGTAGGTTCGATTGTGATATATTCTAATCCATACCCTTCATCATATGTTCCTTGTAAACGAACCTCGCCTTCTCCTTTCAAATCAAGAATCCAACGACCGTCTATACATTCCATTACACCTGCATCTGTTTCAAATTCCACTGCACACACTGCTATTGTTACCTTGTTGTCAGCAATATCGTATGCTCTTACCTCAATTTCTACAGAATTTCCTTGCTTCAATTCTCCTTTGATATCAAATTCAAGTGAATGAGGTGGACCAGGTAAAACACTAACCAATATTTCCCAAGACACCTCTCCTACAGATGCAATTAACTGAACTGTACCTACTCCTTCTGCAGAATAAACGAAATTCCCAGTTCCAACAGAGGATGCTTCAATTATACCAAATCCTTCCGGAACAGTCCAATCTACATCAAAAGGATATGACGAACCCGCTAAATCAAAGCCATTTACTGTCAAATTTAATTCAGAACCAGTCTCAACAGAAAGTGCCAAATCACCATCAGATCTAACTTCTATTGAAGACGGAGTTCCTTGTTCCACTTCTATTGTGGCGGATGTAACACGAGAACCTAGTGTAGCAACTATTCTGTGTTGACCTGGCATTGAAGGCGTGAAAAAATTAGTATCTGAATTGATGGATGAATCTGGAGATGCGCCTTCTATTATTGACCACTCTAAACCTGTTAAATCTACAGGATTTCCATCGGCATCAAATCCTTGAGGATTGAGATCAAACGGGACATCTACAGGTATAGTCAATGAATGGCCTGAAATTTCTAATAAAATCAAACGGCCAGATTGAACCACAAAACTAATTGAAGCCGTGCGAATAATTGAGGGGGTTATAGGGTCGTTGGCTTCTGCTGAAACAGTGATTAATCCTTGAATTGAGGCATCAAAAAGTACTGATTCTCCAATACTTGAATTTAGACCCGTCACTGTATTATCTACTTCCCAGGTTGAATTTGCAGACCAACGATTTCCACGAATATCTTCCCACATCGCATTAAGAATAATTTCATCATCGGCAGTAATTTGATCTAGGGGCGTAGAAGAGGATATTGCCAATCTTCTAGCCGAACCATGAGAAACATTTACTTCTAATTCCGCTGAAAAACCCCCATCTCTTACAATCAAAGTTTGATTACCATCTTGATTAGGAGTCCAACGAAAACCATCACCCTGTAACATTTCTAATACTGAACCTTCTGGTAAGGTCCAATTACTCGTTGGAACAACTATAGCTTGGCGATATCCTTGTTCATCAACTCGTTCCAATATCAGGTCGATTGATTCATCAGCAGTAACTTGAATATCACTTGCAGTCAACTCTAATCCTACTACTGTACCAATTACTACTGTAATTGAAACCGTTTTGTTTACATTTCCAGAACAAACCCAAACAGAGGCACTGCCTAATCCAGATGGAGAGAAGCGAAATTGTTCAGAACCCAATTGCACTGTTGTTCCTCCATTAGCCCCCATTTCATAACCAGCAGAAATGATATTTCCAGAACTATCTTTCAAAGAAAATGAAAAATCTTGAACCTCATCAGCAGATAGAATCACTGGGCCGGGCGGAAGTATTTCGATTGATTGAACAGCAGTACTTCCAGCACATGATCTGGCAGAAGTAGATGAGGAGGAAGATAAATCTGCTAAATTATCATGTACAGATAGCGAAGAAATTAGCAAGATTGCTAATAGGCATACCATTATTCTAGGCGAGTCCACGTTCCTACCTCATCGACTTGCCAATAACTTGTGTTGCCCATGCCATCATGATACCACCCAGTTTGTCCTTGAGTGGTCCCATCGCAAGCCAACATCACACCTGAAGAGACTGATGCTTGTTTTTCTTCAGTTTCAACTTGATTAGGTTCTGGTTGAGAATTTTCTACTTCATCTAACCCCTTTGGACGAGGAGGAGCCGATATAGGATCAGTGACAGGTGGTTCAAAATTAGATTGAGGTTGAGTGGAGGCTTGAGATTGTTGAATAACTGAGTTTGTTGCACCCATTGCAACCATATTAGCAGAATTTTGCCTTGCTTGAGATGCACCCCATGATGGAGCCATACTTGAAGAAGAACGATGTCTACCTCTCCTGTGAGAAGATGTAGAAAATGCAGAAGAAGGAGGAGCGCCAAAAGCCACACCAGCAGGAGGAGGAGAAGGACTAGAACGATCTTCAGATATTGTATCTTCTTCTCGTTCAAATATTTCTTCTTCTTCATTTCTGAATTTAGGTAAAATAACAAGCATTATTGCAAGAAGAAAAACGACCGAAACGGAACCAAGGGCCATTCTTCCCATATTTGTGTCAGTTAATTTTGAGAGAGCACTAGGCGTTGCAGAAACAAAAATAGTTTGTTCCAGTTCTAGGTACTTTACTGTAATTGGAACATTTTCTCCATAACCATCTATTTTCATTCTCCATACATCTGATTGAAGGTGTTCAGCATCCCCAATTTCTGTTTCAACAATAATCTGTGAATGTGCAACAGTAATCTGATTTCCTGACGCATCTAAGATCTTCAAACTCAAATCAACGATATCGCCTTCTGAAAATATCTTTCCTTCATCAACATCCATTACTATGGAGATTCTATCAGGTATTCCAGGTACCACAGTGATTGATAATATCGAATCTGCGACCCCCCTTCTTGCAATTATATCCCAAGAACCAATTTCTCCAACTACGTAGACATATTCACCGGGAGAATTACCTGGTGAGATAGATCCAGCATCTTCTAAGAAGCTCCATGAAACATTATCAATTGGATTCTCGTTACCCGCTAAATCTACTCCTAATACAGTAAGAATTACCTCACTTCCTCCAGGAAACGAATTGGAGACTAAATCATGAGATATTGAAAGACTCTGGGGCAATCCTGCTAAAACCAGTAAATCTACTCTAGCAGCACGACCTGCCGCCATTCCTTCAAGTTGAATATCTCCAACCTGACTTGGTCTGAACACATTTCCTGCATCTCTAATTTCAGAAGTCATATCCTCTCCATTTACAGTCCAATTAAACTCAAGTCCTTCAATTGGATTATCTAACGAATCGTAGCCCATTGGAAGTAACTCTAGAGAATCATCTGTAGTCATGGTAACTCCTTCGCCGGCAAAAGCAATTCGAACTAAACGACCAGGAGTGACTTCAAATGTTCGCGTAGCAGTATACGTGATACCATTTTCCGTAGCTACTGCTTCAAGGGTTACTGTTCCGATTTGAAGAGGAGTAAATGTAGCACCATTTGCAAATGCTACTGGATTTGGGCCTTGTCCGGGATTACTCCAAACGGCATCTAAAATTCTTTGATTTCCTAAGGAATCTTGAGCCTTCATTTGTAAGAATGACTCTTCACCCGCTTGAAGAGTCGAGGAATCAGTATCAATCAATACAGAAGAAATACTTCCGGCACCAACTTCGATATCTATTGTATCAGTTAGATTCTCATAATCTATCTTTACCCAGTAAGTTCCAAGATCTCTGGGTAGCCATTCCACAGTTCCATTTTCTCCATTACGGAAACCTCCATCTTCTGCTGACCATGCAGAAAGGGGTAGAGACATTTCCACTGCATTTCCAAATGCGTCGGTCCATATTACGGGAAGAGGAACTGCTTCATCTGCTGCAACCGTTCTATTGGGATGAACAATTGATAGGCCTACTGGATCGCCTACTGTAACTACAACCTGAGTTGAACCAGAGGCTCCCAGAGAGGCTACACAATCTATCGTCCAAGTGCCAACTGCTGCAGCAGAGTACATCCCTGAATTATCAACAGAACCAGAATTAACAGTATAAGTCAAATCGCCTGCTAATGCCAAATCTACTGGATTACCTAATGCATCGACAGCTGTAGGAAGTACTGATATTCTTTCTCCGGACTTAACAGACAGATCCTGAGGTAAAATTAGATCTGTGGGCGAACCTTCAATCAAAGTAACATTGGTCCATGCTGTCAGACCAGCAGCAGATGCATCAACTCGGTGAGTACCAACTTCGGTAAGTTCGTACGTACCATTAGGATGAATTGTACCAGAATCCGCTGACCACTGGGGAGAAGCAGGGTAATCATTCCCTTTAATATCAGAAAAAAGTGCAGACAATTGAATATCAACTCCAACTGGGAAAGAGGCATTGGACGGAATAATAGACATTGACACGGGAGCACCCGGTGTAACGAATAGAATAATACAACCTGTCTCCCCATTGATTGCTTCTGCGCAGATAAATTCAAATCCAGAACTTAGAGGAGAAAATAATCCACTAGAATCAACAAAACCAGTTCCGGCCACTACATTCCAATTAACTGGAGATGATGAAACACTACCATCTTCATGACGTACTTGTGCTTTTAATGGCGAGTCGGTATCTGCAGATACTTGCCCAAACCTTGGTTCAATATCTACCCAACCTGGATCGACTGAAGATAATGTAGCTGGCTGATTCCAATTGACAATGATATTCCATTGAGGACGTAAATAAGAAATTGCGGATTCTGATGAATGAAAAGACATTGACCAGGGGAGATAAGATTCGCTATTCCATGCTGCCCCCATTATCATTACTCCAACAAAACCTCCATTTCCTTGAGCATTACGAGCTTGTCCAACCTTAAGGTTGTCAGTTACATCTAATGAAATTGTAGTAGATGATGAGGTGGCAGGCACAAATGAATTAGGACCACCAGAATCTGAGTTAGAATCTCCTCCAGGTTCGGTCCAACTTATTGCGGGTGTTGCCCCATTCCATGAAGGGTCTACCCAATCACGATATGTCATTAATCCCATTACATTGGTAGCAATTGAAGGTGCAGTATCTATTGTCAATTCTAAAGATGCAGAAATAATAGTGATATTGCTCATAAAGCCTACAGTAGAAAGATCAATCCCGAAAAGTGCTCTTTGTTCTGTTCCGTTCTGAGGGTCTGAACTAATCTCGATAATCGTTGAAGTAGTATCTACCATTGAAGGACTTGCGCTAGTAATAACTGCATCAGAAAAACCACCTGAACCATCATCTTGGTATTGGAGTGTCCATGTTCCGTTACCATTATCAATCTCTACAGGGGAGTAAAATTCACGGATTTCTAGTAATTCATTCTCAGGTGTCCAATATGAGGTACTGGAAATTATAACCAGCACTAAAAATAGTGCGAGGCTATTTTTCTTGAACATGCAGACTCATTCCTCAAAAGGTTCCCAATCATCCATGTCTGGTGTTCGATAATACCATGTTCCATCATCAGGATCTTCCCACCATTCAGTTCCATCTTCATCAACTGTAACTCCATCTTCTTCTGATTGATCTTCAGTTTGTTCCTCTATCTCTTCAACAGGGCCAGATGGACCTACTACTGGTCCCTCTGTATCCTCATAATCCTCATCATCATAATCGTCATCATCGTCAAAGTCATAATCGTCATTTCCACCCCTCCTGAGAATCACAACAACGAAAACTAGCAATGCAAGAATTAGTAATCCTATCAAGCCAGCAGCAGCGTAATACAATGTTCCACCTGCTGCAAAGAATCCTGGAATTGTTCCGATTGAATTAATAGCGATTGAAGCTGATTCCCCTTGATCTGCTACTGTTATGGTTCCAGAACCAGAAGAAATCAAGGTAATTTCCCAGTTCTGGCTTCCTGAACCTTGCTTAATTTCATGTCCTGTTGCAACAATATACGGGTCATTCAATGAAACAGGATTATTCCATTCGTCATATCCGAATGCGGTTATAGACAATACTCCTTGTTGTTCTGCTTCAGTTTTATCAGCATTAAGAACAATGTAATCTAGGTTAGATGCAATTACTTCGACAGTCCAAATTTCTGATAGACCATTATGAATGTATTCGAGTTCATAAATTCCAACTGTGGTTTGCTTGAAAACATAGGCACCAGTATTGTCATTATCTACATCCCAAATCACAGGATCATCCCATGTAGATTCAACTATTGCAAATTGATTCAACGCTGAATCTTCCGCATATAATTGAATATCTACCATTTCACCTGCAACCATCAAATCTTTTTCAGCAACATGCCAAATTCTTACTGCAACACCATGAGAAACCGTTGCAGAAATACTATCTTGATATCCATTTTGTATTGCACAAATCCGATATGTTCCTTCAACTCCTGCTGCCCAGGAACCAGTAGATTCGACTTCATTGGTGATTTCCTCAGAATCCAAAGAAGCACCACATTCCCCAGGAGGAGATGAAAGTGAAACATCATGGATATACCACCTAAGAGAATCAGCCTGTACAACATTTTGTTGCATATCCTTAGCGACTACACTNAGAGAAATAGAGTCATCAGCAGTTAATGTATAATCCGATGAACCTTGGATTTCAACGTCTGCGAGAGCACCTGGTATGACAGTAACAGTTTCAGAAGCAGTAAGAGGTACGGTTGTAACTCCATCAGTCCATGTTAAGGCAGCTTGTACAGTCCAATCTCCTTCAGTATATGCATAGAAATTAGCAGCAGCACCATCAAGAACAATCCATGATTGATCTGCGCTTGGAGTTGTTATCAACCAATTTTCAGGAGTTACTGGTTTCTGGTTACCTCTCTGGTCTATTACGAAGGCACGTAGATTCAGGATTTCTCCAGCAGTAGCTTCAGAGAATCCGCCAGTGACCCTAAGGTCCATTTCTACGGGAGCTCCATCAACAACTGAAATTGTGACTCTGTCGGTTTCACCTTCAATCTCTATCTCTATCCATTGAGTACCTTTGGACCATGCTGTCCAAATAATTCTTGAATCAACTTCTGTGAATGTACCATTCAAAGCAGACCATTCATTGAGACTCAAAGTGTCAGTAATATCATTCGAATTTCCTCTGATATCTACACGGATTACTGTAAAGTCTACTGATTCATCGGCAGTGATTTCTGTGGTGTTAGCAGTTAGAATAACAGATCCAATAGCACCGTAAACAACCTCAACATCAAAGGAACCACTTACTCCGACTGAACTACTGGCATTAATTGTCCAGTTTCCAACATGATCTCCAGTAAATTCTCCTGCAGAAGTGATATTTCCATTTTCTACTGACCAAGAAACGGTGCCCGCTTGTAATGCTGGCATCTCATTGTATCGGATGTCCTCAACAATCCAAGTGTATGTACAAGTACTCCCTGCATCAACAACTGCGCATCCAGAAACAACAAGGTGATGAGGCGCACCTGTAGAAACAACTACGGGAATTGTTTCAGTACTACTTCCCCATGTGATAGTTATAGTCTGAGTCCCTGTTAACCATGGCATGTAAGTAACTGACGAAGAAGGAGTGGTTGTAGATACAGTAAGGTCACCTGTGGAAGAAAATGTACCGTTTGTTACTGACCAAATTACAATTTCACCATCTACTTCATTTCCAAATTGATCAACAACAATTGCAGAAACTGGAAGACTCTGATCTGCATTCAAAGCGGCTGTAGTTCTATCAGGTATCAATGTAACAGGAGAACCGTGATCTACTGATAGATTCAGCACTTTAGATACTTGGCCGAAACGGGCTACAACCTGTTCATTACCTGCAAATTGAGGAGTATAAACCCCAGAAGTGGAAATGGAACCTAGACTAGAACTACTCCATGCAACATTACCTGCTAATGTTTGACCAGTGACATCCAAAAGAGTTGCAGTAAATGTAACGGGAGTATCAGCATCCGTGGAAGACGGCCCTGTAATCTGAATATCGTAGACATTGGTATAATTCAAAATCAATTGAGGATGATAGGTACTATCTTCTGAATTATCAAATTCTACAACAATTCTACCACCTGCAGTATCTGGAGTTCCGATTAACACAATACCAAGAGTACCATACATAGAAGTCATGGCACCACTGATATCAAATTCAACCCAAGTATTTCCATTTGTATTGTATATTCGTACAGTATCTAATGGAGTAGAAGCATAGTCTACACCACTACGCATTCCTGGAATATCCCAAGCGTTTCCATACGAAGCATCATCCCAAGTAGAAGATACCTCAGAGAAATTCTGATTCAATAGTGTATGAGCACTCACATCAAGATATGAAGTATCAGCCAACAAAACACCATCGAGATGAATCCTTAATTTCCCGCTATGAGGATTAAGATTTGATGGAAGTGGAATCTGCCCTAAATCAAGCCAAACAATGCTTCTACACTCGTTAGTAGTTGTTGGTCCTGATGAAGAGTCACCACATCCTATACCTACCTCTAGGCCACGATCTGTGAATGCTTCACTTGGGTCTGATTCGTCTATTGTTGAATCGTGAATATTCGGATATTGAAGGACACTAGCTGCTTCTCCTTCACCATATGTAATGCTGTAAAGATGGTTTCCTAAACTAGTGGTTTCAGGTTCTCCGACAGCAAATGACCATGCTGCTGAACGAGCACCAGGTATTGAGCCTGCAATAGATTGAATATCCCAAGAATAGAGTACATCAGGGTCTAGATCGAAATTTGGCGACCAACATATCGTCGGAAGAGTACATCCTGTAAATCCAGAATCAATCCAAGAACGCTGAGTGAGAGTTGTTGTATCATTCATTAATCGCAAGATGTAACCAGAAGCCCCAGATGCGGCATTCCATGAAAGGGTAGGACGATTTAACGAAGATAACAGATATCCATCTTGCTCGAAGAGAACAGATTGATCAGCAGGAGATTGCAAACTCACTTGAGGAGGAGGCGTAATCCCATTTGGATTATCTACAAAATCAAACACAAGTTGAGGTGTATTACTACTAGCCTCTGAAGATGAGAAGTATAAGGTTCCAGTCCAGTTTGTGATTAATGCCAAAGTCATTCGACCGTTCTGATTTGTGAAAGCATTTCTAGCAATTGAAGTAATATCCCATTCATACCATGTTCCTGAACCTGTAGCGACTCTGGTAATAGAGGCCGAAGCAGTGGTACTACATTGAGTACCAGGAATGTACGTACTCCATGAAACTGTATCTTCTGACCAGGTATTATTTCCACAGTCATGGATACCCACAGTATGTGCTCCAGAACCGAGATAGTTTGATCGATGGAGTCTGAGAGTTACTCCTGTAGGCAATGTTGTGGATTGGAAAGGTAATTCCCCTAAATCCATCTCAATTAATGATACAACAATTGCTCCAGCAGTTGTAGATGAACCAACATTCAGAGAGACTGATGTTCCATGATTCTGAGTCTGACCAGGACCACCAGCACTGTCAATATAGGTATCAGGGAATGAAGGTAGATATCCACTGGTTTCGAAAATATCTCCTCGCTCCAATGTAACAGAGTAATTTCCTGCTCCATCCGATGTTCCAACTACTGAATCTGGAACTCTGAAGGAACCCCCTTCTGTCCAATTTCCATATTGGCTACTATCAACGCCTCTAACTCTCCAATAATACCATGCGTCATCCCAAGTTATTGANGATGGGAAAGTGAATGATGTAGATGATGGTGTACCAGTAGTGGTGGTAAACAAACTGGTATTTGCATTACTATTGAATAAAACAGGAGTGCCGAAAAACGGTTCTGTGTCAACTTGGATATCCCAAGAATGATTGTTCAATGAATGACTCCAAGACAAATCAACTGAATCAGGAGGAGTGGGTAACAAAGCAGTTGAATTCCACATTGTGGTTTCAGAACCAAGAGATGGATTCAACGAAGATGCGTCTTCAGGAATCCAAATGTTTCCACTAGAATATATCAAATTTAATCTTGGAGAGTATTGATTCTGAGAATATTCAGATGTAGCAAAATAGACGTTGGAATTAGAAGGATCTGAGGTATCGCGGAATAATAAACGCACGATATCATCTCCTCGAACTCTAGCCTGTTGTACTGCTTCAGTAATATTCCATGAATACCATCCATATGTTGTGTTAACAATTGTCGTGCTTATTGGAGACATAGTATTGTCAAGATAGCCAGATTGGGTAGACCAAGGTGTATTGGAACTTGCATTATTCCAAGTTGCTGATTCATCCCATTCATCAAAAATGTTGTACACTGCTATCTGATGATTTCCGGTAGTTGACCCCATCTTGTATAGATCAATGCTTGCATCACTTGACATCCAAGGTTCAGGAATCGGGATATGAGTTAAATCAACATTAACTATTCCAAATCCACTACGGCCGATGTACATACTAGCAGACTGACCGTAATTAGTATTGGGAACGTTACTACGAATCTCAGTATCATCTACCAATTCATACATATCAAAATCGGAATGTGCCATCCCTGTCTGGGCTGTTAGTGATTCATGCGTTGAATCAATAGAATTTGTCAAATCATTGGGTACCCCAAAGATAGAACGACTAGAAATTGGCCCCAACATATCATCAACAACGGATTGCAGACTCCATGAACAAGTTGAATCCTGAGCTAAACTAACTGTTGAAGGGAAAGTGAAACTCGGTCCTGTGAGATCAAAACCACTATCTGAGCGAGAATCATATTCAGCTGTTAGAGACCATGAAGATTGACCTCTGCAATCTACTCTCAACATCCAATCCCATGAAGAATTCCAGCCACTGGGGGTCAACCACTCAAGAGTTGGAGAAGTGTCTGGATCTAAGATAATGCCATTTGTATTCCAAACCAATTCACCATTATATGGAATATCTGGAGTTCCAGTTGTGTTTGGAACAGGGGCCGAACCATTTCTATACTGAATCTTAAGATATGGACGCTCTGTTGCAATACTTGCATCAACACTGCTGATACTAATTCCATTCCAAGTACTCGTGTAACTATCTTGTGCTGCAGTTAGTGCAAGATACAAATAATCCTCCCCGCTATCTGCTGCAAGTTGCATTATTCTGGTGATATTGATGCTATTTGAACCAGAATTTGTCACTTCCTTAGCGACTCCATCATCAAGCGAAACGTTTCCATTTCCGAATGTATGTGTAGAGGACCAGTTAGTACTTCCATCCATGGTTCTACCTGTTGCTGATTCGTTGAAAGGATCAACAGGAGCTGCGTAAACTCGAACACCGGAGCCATGGCCGCTAATTACGTTAAAGTGTAGTTCTGTTCCTACTATCCTGATATCATTTGGCTGAGGGATTGTTAAATTCTCATTAATTGGTATCTTGAACAAAGCACCACGATCATTACTGAAATTCCCGTTAATGTCGAAATTTCCACTTCCAATATCTGGGGGAGAAAACAAGGTTAGACTTGTCGAAGATGCATAAGAAGTATTCTCGTACGCGGGTCTCTCATCAAAATATGTATCAAAGAATTCTGGCCAATGATCTTCTGGCAAAAATCCATTGTGGTGCATCTCAACTTCTGAAGTATCAGAATCTAGCATCGAACTAACTACGTCAGGAATTACGTAAGATGAAGTAGCACTCCAATTTCCAACTTGTCCTGAGGAACTAATTCCTCGCATTCTCCAATAATATCGCTCACCTTCAGTCATATCTGATGAGGGGGTAAATGTACCGTTTGTCAAATCAAATGCAGAGGTATCGACCCAGGATTGGAAGGTCTCAAGATTAGAGGATGACATTGAAATATCCCTATCAATTTGTATTTCGATTGCATTTGCATTCATCAACGGAGTCGTCCACGAATGCTCTGGGCGGACAATTCCTTGCATCAATAAATCATCAGAAACCACCCATTCATCTCCTGATGGAGCCATTCCAATTGGAACATCTGGAGAAGTATCATCTCCGATTCCGTATGTTATTACAATCTCTGGTCCTGTTGAACCGGTTTCAGAATCTTGGAAAGAAGCCGAAGTTCCACTACTTGAAGTCATAATCACACTGAGAGGAGTCCCCCACCTATTAGCAGCCTGAGCCGCTGAAGTAATATTCCACTCAAACCAATCGTCTCCAGTTGTACTAATTGTCTGGCTGTCTAGTAATGAAATTCTATCAGTCCCATCAGCACCTGAACTAGCCCATGAACGGGTACCATCACGTGTATCCCATGTTGCACCCGTTTCATTCCAATCAGTAGTTCCAGAATAAACATTTATTGGCACATTAGAAAAGGTAGTAAATTGCCATGCATATGTTCTTAGTACAGCACTTTGTATTGCCATTCCTTCTGGTAGGATTAATCCAGCCATGTCACATTTGAACAATGCAACTTCAGTACTAGATATTACCAGATATGAATCATCATTATTTGTAGAAGTACTCGATGAATCGAGATAAGTATCTTCACACTCAGGAACTGCATTCACTTGATTGGTTGAAGCTGAAGCATTACCGTCAGATAACCTCATTTGATGCTCATTTCCGGTGAGATATGTTGAATTCAAGTTAGGAACATACATCATTGAATCACTCCAATAGCTTCTATCTCCATCTTCAATGAATGATATTCTCCACCAGATATGATCCCCTATTCCCAATCCCCAATTAGTCGGGAAAGTAAAGGTTCCAGCGGCTAGATCGAATCCTGAATCCGTACGACTATCTGCAGAACGAGTGACTGTGGATTTGAAATCTTCATCTTTAGACGTACTAATCACAACATCGTGTCCAGAATGACCAGTTGTATTCCAACTTACAACAATTGTATCACTGCTGGTTAGATTAGCCCCACTAATAGACCATGAACCTGAGCGATCCCTAGGAGTGAGATCTACTGGGGATAATGGCAGAATATTATCTCCCCAATCATAACGAATCTCAAGTCGAGGNTTGTATTCAAGGGCTTCTTCGCTAGACCCTATCTCTACAAATGCTCCATTTGGTCCAATACCTTGAACCATAAGATTGAGAGGTTCGGTAGAATTTGCCAACAATCTATCTCTAATTAGCGGAGCTAAATCAAATGTTAATTGAGGTGAAGCTTGATTCCCATTTACTCCCCCATAACTGGTTCCATCTAATTCATCTAGATTCCAGGAAGAACCTGCGCCGTTATGTGTCCAATTAGCCCCATGCTCTGTCCATTGATCATCATTAAATTCTGAAACCGAAATCACGGGCCATCTTTCTCGATCAGTCCTACGTAATACTAGATCTGCCTCNTGGATAGATGAATTTTCATGTAGCCCAATATCTCCAATATTGATTCGTAGTAACATTACTCCTGTACCTACACTAGTATCATTGGAATGACCTACAATCAAATTATTCGCTGAACCTCCGTTAAAACTAGTATCCCCTGATGTTACAAATGTGTCCTCAAAGGTCCCTCCATATCCCATACTATTATTTCGAACAGTAAATGACTTCGAACCATCTGCTTCATCAGAAATATCATGGTCAGGAAGCAAGAATTTTACAGAAACCCAATCTGACAAAATACTCTGAGAAGTTGATGAACGAATTCGAGCATAATAATCTGAACCTGCTGAAAGATTAGTAGACGGGGTCTCAAAACTACCTACTGTGCTGTTACTAAATGAGAATTGACTGGAATCGGACCATGAGTCCCATACCCAATCTCCATCATGAATACTGAGGAAACCACTTTCATTGGATATCTGAACCTCAACATTAGAGCCATCAAGATCGGCCCAAGTGATGGTCGGAGTAGTATCAGCAGTCAATGAAAGAGTATCAGGTAAAGTCAATGCAATTCCATTTTGAGGAGAAGTGATATTCACAGAACCTTCAGAGGTAGAGCCAATTGAAGCATACTCAACTCGCAAGTTCGGTCTGAAAGAAGTGGTAGATGATTCCATGGTGTCACAGATAACTGGGATTCCTAAAGCACTAACAACGAATGATATCTGAGTAGAGCCAGAACGTAAAGAACTCTGAACTAAGGAAGTGACATTTATCGCTGTTGAAACCGATGTAGAGGTTGAAATGTAAGGGGGTTCCCATACACCTCTGTCTGTCGAACCATCTGCGCCGGGTACTGACCAATTTACTCCAGTTGAAGCTAAATTCCACGTAGATTGTGACAAGGTATGTGATGCATCGAGGGAAGCAGCAGAGAACATTGTCCTTCCTGAACCAAACTGAGAGAGTTGATTACATCGAAGAACCAAATGAGCGGAAGTTACGCGGAAACTAGTAGGTAGAGGGTTGCCACTTGTGTCACTAATATTAAAATCAAATAATCCTCGACTATCAAAAGAATCAGAAGAAAACATCAGAATAGATTGATGAGTAGAATAACCATTGTTTGGTGCGGACTTGTTTATTGCCGTATCAGCGGTTGCTGCATTATTAGAAGTAATATAAGATGGAGAGAAGTCTTCGGAAAGTTCATCAAAATTACTGACAGAAGCAGACCAAGACATCATCAAAAGTAAGAGGATTATTGACAGTGAGCCAAAGAGGTTTTTGCGGGACACGGAGTTCGCTATCGCTGCGGTCATGTAGGTCCGATACTCTATGACCCATAAGGGATTTCCGACTCAGACCATGCGTAGCATGGTCGAGAAAGGACAATTCTCTTAGTGGGAACGTTGATGGACGATAACCTACGACAGTGAAGAGAGAACATGAGCGAACTATGGGTAGAACGACACCGGCCACAATCCGTTTCTGAGATGAGAGGACAACGTGCTGTAGTCGATCGACTCGCAGGATACAGTGAACGAGGAACTTTTCCCCACTTACTTTTTGCAGGACCACCTGGAACTGGAAAAACGACTGCTGCATTAGCATTAGCGAGAGATGTATTCCAAGAAACAATAAGACAAAATTTACTTGAAATGAATGCTTCAGATGAACGTGGTTTGGATTCAATTAGAAATAAAGTGAAACAATTCGCTAGAACAGCACCCCTAGGGGGAGCAACCTTCAAAGTAATTTTTCTTGATGAAGCGGATGCCTTAACCAATGATGCTCAAGGTGCATTGCGAAGGATAATGGAGCAATATGCTGAAACATGTAGGTTCATTCTTTCTTGTAACTATTCTTCGAAAATAATTGAGCCAATCCAAAGCAGATGTGCAGTCTTCCGATTTCGTCCATTAGAAGATGAACAAATGAGAATTCAAATTAATCAAGTAGCTAATGCTGAAAATCTAGTTTTAGAACAAGAAGCAGCTGACGCAATAATTCACATCAGTTTAGGAGATCTGAGAAAGGCAATTACGGCACTCCAAGTAGCTGCAGGCATGAGTGAAAAAATTACTCGTACATTGGTATATGAGACCAGTGCGACAGCTCCTCCCGAAGTGCTCCAAGGATACTTATTGGCTTGTAAAGAAGATGGATTCCAACCTGCAAGAAGAAGGTTGAGACAAATCCTTGATGAATTCGGTTTAGCGGGAACTGATTTAGTAAACCAATTACACCGTGAACTCGGAGTTACTTCATTTCTTACTGAAGAAATAAAATTAGAATTAACAGAATGGATGGCGGAAATTGATCATAGGTTAGTCCAAGGNGGAGGAGAACANCTTCAACTNGATGCGATGACTGCAAGAATTTGTTCTTTGTTAAATCGAAATTAATCGTTGATTATCTTGATTATATATTCGCCACTAGTTCCTGAAAGATACCATGGGTCACCTTGCTGACTGATCGAATAAGAAAGTGTATAGGTGCCAGATTCTAGCGAGCCAATCTCTATTGCAACGCCTTCATCTTCATCTCTAATTGGCAAGGGATCGGAAACTAACGACATTGTTGAGGAATTCAATGACTGAATTTGGACAAAATCATTTGACGCATTTGTCCCAATAGCATTGAAAGTTGTTTCAAGTAGAATCTCTTCTGACCTTTCCATAGAGATATTCACGATACAAGATTTGAGATCGATATTATCTCGTACTCCCAAAATTAGCCACATGTCTCCTTCTGTAACCGACCCGTCGATGGTAATTTCGATTGTGGTACCATATCGCAAAAAATTATTACTCAAATTATATGCTTCATCTCCGTCGTCAAATAAGATTGATGCATTTGTTATTTCAGGAGCGCTAATATCAGCCATAGGCGGATTTACTAGAAGAATACTCACAGATAACCAAGTGAAAATCCAAAGCATTCCTGAACGGAACCAATTTCCTCCAGTATACAATTCTGAAAACTTCGACGGGATGATTAATCGATGTAGACTGGGCAATGCAAATACAAAACTTAGGGGAAGAAGCCATAGTATGGGGCTAGGTTCATCGGTATTCGGCATAATGAAATATCTCATTACTAATGACAATGTAACAGAACCGATAATGACCAACCACATAGAATAAGTATCTGCTATTTCTTTTTTCTTAAATTCGGAGGGATCAAAAGGTTCCAAGCCAACTGAACCTCCTGCACGACGAGGTTTGGAGTCATCGGATTGACGTTTTGCTTTCCTTCCATCAATAGCCGCGGATCGAAGAGCGGTGTCGATATCTACCATGTGACCATCCTAAACGGGGGCTCGACCACACATGAAGGTTGGGAGTCAAGTGAAACGCTCATATCATACTCTTTGGTGGATAAGGTATCGCCGGGGTGGCTTAGTTGGTAGAGCGTCGGACTCATAGGGTAGGTGGACTGAAAGGTCTGCGCAAACGATGAGACGCATCTGAGAAATCCGAAGGTCGCGGGTTCAAGTCCCGCTCCCGGCACCATAAATCACTGCAGAAGTGCATTTGCGGGCTTTTCTATCCGTTCAGTTGATGGTCTTACTAACTACCTCAGAGTTCATGGAAGTACCCCCTACGGGCTCTAAGGTTCGCATAAACATCGAATCAAGAATGGGCAAACAAACTCATGAAGGAGTGATAATTAGTCCTGCAGGAAATGGACTGATTACTATTAAGCTTCAAAATGGATACAATTTTTCTCACCCACTAGATGCAGTTAATCTGATAGAGTTGATTGAAAATCCAAAAAAAGGTTTCGAATTCGGTAATACAAAAATACAAAATGATACGAATCAAGATTTACCTCTCGTTACATTACTCCATACTGGGGGAACTATTGCTAGTAAAGTAGATTATGAAACTGGAGCAGTGATTGCTAGGTTTGAACCCAATGAAATTTTAGATTCAGTTCCAGAATTGATACCAATTGCACGGATTGAAGCTGTATTAATCGGCAATATGTTTTCAGATGATATTAGGCCAAGACATTGGAATCGAATGATTGAGGAAACTCAAGCAGCTTTTGAAAGAGGATCTAGAGGAGTTGTTATCACCCATGGAACAGATACCATGGGACTTAGTGCAGCAGCACTAGCATTTTCGTGGTCCGGTGATGGAGGAAGGCCGCCTGGCCCCATTGTATTTACAGGATCACAAAGATCATCTGACAGAGGATCATCAGATGCTAAAGAAAACCTAATTGCGGCAATTTACCTTGCAGGTCATGGTTTAAATCCCTCTGGAAATGGAGATTCTACCATGATAGTGATGCATGAAAGCTCATCGGATGGAGTACTAAGTATCCTGCCTGGAATATCAACGAGAAAAATGCACTCTTCAACAAGAGGAGCTTTTCAATCAATAGACATAGGAGAATTAGGAAGAATAACAGTAGAAGGTAGTGATTGTTCTATTGAAATGATTAGAGATACTGGTGAACAACGACCGATCGGAAAACCCACATTATTTGATGAATCAGTCACTATTGCAGAGATTATTGCAGGTCCTCATTTACGCCCAGAGCATATTACGGCCCTAGCTTCAACAAAACCCGATGCTATTCATGTCCATGGTACTGGACTAGGGCATCTTCCGATTTCTGATCCAAATGGAGACAGCCCCGAAAATCCTGAGGTTCGAAAAGCTCTCAATTTATACATAAAAGATGGAGGACTTGTTCTGATGTCTACTCAAACAATATATGGTCCAGTACACTTGGACGTATACTCCAAAGGACGTGAACAACAAGGAATGGGCATAATTGGACATGGTTCTGTTGGACCTCCAGAATCATCTTTGGTCAAACTCCATTACTTACTGTCTAGATTTAGAGACGAATATTCAAAGATCAAAACAATATGGCCTACAAGTTTGTGTGGAGAAATTATTGATATCCAATAATTCAATTGGAAAATTAAATTTCCAATTGAAAAATTCAATCCATTCAGATAGTTTTGATGATGAACTATCGATTCTTTACATCGGATAATGGCGTCGAGGATTGACCCAATGGAAGACTTGGTCAGTCTCAAAGAGGAGTCAAAAAGAGGAGGGGGACAATCTAAAATTGATGCTATTCGAAAATCTGGTAAGAAAACTGCCTGGGAACGAATAGATTCCCTTGTTGACGAAGGCAGTTTTATCGAAATAGATGCCTTTGTGAAAAGTAGAGAGACTGAACACGGCATGGATAGGAATTCTATCCTCGGAGACGGAGTAATGGCTGGAAGTGCAACAATTGAAGGAAGGAGAGTCATGTGTTTCTCTCAAGATTTTTCTGTTTTCGGAGGTTCAATGGGGGAAATGCATGCTCAAAAAATTGTAAAAATTGTAGAAATGGCACTCAAATCTCGCCTTCCATTAATCGGGATATGGGACGGAGGTGGGCAAAGAGCTCACGAAGGCGTGACTGCATTGGGAGCCACTGGTGAATTAATGGATAGACTAATTTCATGCTCAGGACGAATTCCCATGATTTCGTTAGTGATGGGGCCAGTGGTCGGGGCATCAGCACTAGCCGCTGCTATTGCTGATTTTGTAATAATTGGCGAAGAACATGGCGAATTCTTCCTTTCAAGTCCACTTGAAACGCCAGAAGTAGCAGAAGAAGGAATGTCAACAAGAGATCTTGGAGGTGCAGAAATGCATGCAAGTCGTTCAGGAATTGCGAGTTTAGTTGCTACAGACGAAGATGATGCCATGGATATAGTCGCAGAAATTTTGTCATTTTTCCCTGATCATTGTGATGCTTTGCCTCCAGTACTACAAACATCTGATCCAGAAAATAGGTTATGTGATACATTAACAAATATTGTACCCGATGATTCAAATCGACCTTACGATATGAAGAAAATAATTGAAATTATAGTAGATGATAATCAATTTTTAGAATTGCAACCTCAATATGCTGAAAATATCGTTATAGGATTTGCCAGATTGGGAGGCAACCCCATAGGAATAATAGCAAACCAACCTAAAGTTCTGGCAGGATGTCTCGATATTGACGCGTCTGTAAAAGCCGCTCGATTTATTCGAACCTGTGATTGTTTCAATATACCGTTAGTCTCTTTCGTGGATGTGCCCGGTTTCCTTCCTGGAACTGTACAAGAATGGGGAGGAATTATTCGCCATGGAGCTAAATTATTGTATGCTTATGCAGAAGCAACTGTTCCTCAACTTACTATTGTTACTCGGAAGGCATATGGAGGAGCATATTTGGCAATGTCCTGCAAACACCTTGAGTCAGATTATAATGTTGCATGGCCTTCGGGAGAGTTAGCAGTTATGGGGGCGGAAGGAGCGGTAAATATCATTCACAGAAGGGAACTGAAAGAGGCAGCAGATCCTTCTGCTACCCACATAGAATTGGTAGGAGAATATCGACGCAAGTTTGGAGATCCATATGTCGCTGCAAGAAATGGATGGTTGGATGATGTTATTGAGCCAAAAGAAACTAGATTAAAACTAATTCGAGCTTTNANTCCTCTGATTTCTAAGAGNGTATGGCAACCACCGAGAAAACACGGAAACATTCCATTATGATTTATCCATTGTCAAATTATGTTCTACATCACTTAATCTGTGTAACAGTAAAGGTAGACTTGGAAGATGTTTACTTCTTGTAGGTTCGATAAAAATTGCCCATGCGATAAGATGTTGGGCTGCTAACATCCACCTACCATCTAGATGAAGAGTTCCAGTGGAACCTTGAACAGGATAAACTGAACCTAACTCGTTGTATGAAGGTGATAATTGAATATCTACCTGAATGGGTGATGGATGATCACGATTACCATCTAAACCCGAATCAAAATCAATGTATAATTTTGAAGACAGAGTACCAATATCTAAAGATGAAAGTAATGCAGTTGTCCAAGGGCCCCTTTCATCTAATGGACGACGACCTGTGATAGAGTATATTTTCCCGCCTGCTTTGGCCCACGCTTCGGCTACGGAGCGAGCGGCAGCCCCCCCTCCTCTGAGTATCAATAAAGGAGGAGCAGAATTCGAGAATAAACCAAAGGAACGAGCCACTAAAACTACCCCTAATCCATCTGTACTACCTGTAACTAAATGATGACCATCCCAACGAACTTGATTCGTTGATGCAATCTCCAGACTTCTATCTGATGAGATAACCCCCGAACGAGATGTTAGTCCATGTTTCAGAGGAGTGGTCAAAGAAACCCATACTAATGGAGAATCCCCAAAAGGAGATTCAACCTCGGGATTTTCNTCTAAATCTAAGGCATGCACACCCCATCCTTCTGGGAAAGTTGTGATGTCTTCAGTTGCATTCTGAACTAAATCTAAGATCCTGTTAGTCGGTTTCTTAGAGCCTAAATTACCACCTAAAACTATCTGCCCTAATAATTCAGAGAGATCCTTCGTTTCATATCGAGACGTCCCAACTATTGATCTATGTCCATCCTGATTCAAATGAAAATCCACCAATAGAGAAAGAACTGGGGTTAAAGAGTGAGAAATGGGAGATCCCGCCACGACACAATGAACTTCTCGGCGGCCCCCCATGTACTCTCCAAAGAGCCTGAACGTATGGTGATGACGCTTAAGGTTCAAATCCACGAAGAACTGTCGGAACAGAATGGAGTCCGATTTAGACATCTCTCGTTCGATAGAATTAGCCCCAATTGAAGAGATTGCGTGGAAGATGGGGATAGGCGTGGAAGAACTAATTCCTTTTGGGCGTCATATGGCTAAAGTAACATGGCCAGCTATTCGTTCAAGATTGGATAGACCTAGAGGTTCATTGGTCCTAGTTACCAGCGTAAATCCAACAAGATATGGAGAAGGAAAAACAGTTACAACCATTGGATTAAGTATGGGTTTGAACAAAATAGGTAAGAATTCAGCATGTGTAATTAGAGAACCTTCCATGGGGCCAGTTTTTGGAATAAAGGGGGGAGCAGCAGGAGGAGGACATGTCCAAGTTCTGCCTATGGAAGATATCAACCTCCATTTTACAGGAGATTTGCATGCAGTAACTTCTGCTCATAATCTTTGTAGTGCAATTCTGGACAATCATTTGCACCATGGAAATAAACTAGAAATCGATTCTTCGAGATTACTATGGCCCAGAGTCATTGACATGAACGACAGAACATTGAGAGGAGCCGCAATCGGCCTAGGAGGTCCGGGAAACGGTGTTACACGTGAAGAGAGATTCGATATTACTGCAGCAAGTGAAGTAATGGCTATACTTGCATTGGCTACAGACTATGAAGATCTAAGAAAAAGACTAGGAAATATTGTCATTGGATCGACTAAGGATGGAAAACCAGTAAAGGCAGAGGATATAGGAGCAGCAGGAACTATGGCATTACTTATGCGGACTGCTTTTCTACCAAATTTAGTTCAAACAACAGAGGGGACTCCAGCATTTATTCACGCCGGCCCATTTGCGAATATTGCCCATGGTAATTCAAGTATTATAGCAGATAGGCTCGCATTGTCTATCCATGATATTGTAGTCACAGAAGCAGGTTTTGGTGCAGATCTCGGAGCTGAAAAGGCACTTCATATCAAAACAAATGCATCTGGTTTAGCTCCAGATTGTATAGTGGTAAATGTCACCGTCAGAAGTATGAAAATGCACGGTCTAGGCATGGTTGGTCTACCTAATGGAAAAGATGCACTAGATGAAGAAAATGAAGANATGGTAAGACACGGAGCGTCTGCGAATCTATCCAGACATATCGAAAATATGTCGCGTTTTGGCCCCGATGTAATTGTTTCAATCAATAGATTCCCTACAGATTCTGAAGCAGAAATATCTGCAATAATGGAAATTGCTAAAGATGCAGGTGCTGCTGACGTAGCTGTGTATGAAGGACATGCCAAAGGGGGAGAGGGGGCAATAGAATTGGCAAATTCTGTCTCAAAGGCAGTTCAGAGGCACATGGCTGCCGGAAGACCGTTTAATCCATTATTTGAGGGAAATGCACCAGTAATTGAAAAAATAGAAAATATTGCAACATCAATGTACGGAGCTTCAGGTATTTCAGTCAAACCACGTGCAAAGAAACAATTGGATAAAATCAATGAATGGGGGTACGGAAATTTACCAGTTTGTATGGCCAAGACACAGTACTCATTTAGTCACGATCCTGCTCAATATGGTGCCCCAAATAATTTCACACTCCCTGTAAGAGAATTTCGACTAAATGCTGGAGCAGGATTTATTGTTGCTGTATGTGGCGACATGATGACTATGCCTGGATTACCAAAAATACCCGCTGCTGAAGGGATGGATATGGATAAAGATGGAAATCTAACTGGAATATTTAGTTAAGGAGAAAATATGAAAATTCTACAAATCTCTGATTCTAGTTGTAGAATTAGAGTAGATGATCTTGATGATCTTTGGGTTTTAGCACAAGTTTGTCGTAAAGGGATTCAAGTTGGGATGTTGAGCCATCGACGAGATTCAACAACAGTAAATCATGAAGGAAGAGCCAAAGAAACAGAAAGAAAGACCATGTGGATTGTTCTTCAAGTAGAACAAAGTGAATATCATGCATTTAGTGATTCATTAAGGGCCTCTGGAATTATTATTGATGCACCGATAGATCAAGGGAAACACCATACCCATTCTATTGAATTGCATTCTGAAATACTTCTTACTTGGAATGAAATAATTCCAGTAGAAGACAAAGAATTACTCAAGAAATCAGCAGATATTGGTGCTAAAGCTAAGGTATTACTAGTTGTTGTCGAAACTGATGAAGTCCAACTCTTTGAAGTTACTCCAAATGGACTTAAAGAGGGCGCTCAATTCAATCTTAGAGGTGGTGGAAAACGAGAAGGAGATAGTGCATCTACTAGAGATTCATTCTTCGAACAAACTGCAAAGGAAACTTTGCTAGTCGTAAGACCAGGGATGCCGCTATTGCTTTGTGGGCCAGGAAGTGCTCGAGAACGTTTTGCTAATGACTTGAAAAACATTGGGTGCAAAGAAACTATTCGAACTGTTTCTACAAGTATTGGAGGCAGAGCAGCTGCTAACGAAGTATTGAGAGAAGGATTAGCAGATGATATTCTTGGAGAACATACTATTGTAAGACAAACGAGAATGATTGAAGAGGCCCTTTCTAGGGTTGGAACCGAAGGCGCAGTAGCATATGGCGCTCTAGAAATTCTTAATGCTGCAGAACAAGGGGCCATTGAGACACTTATCATTATTGCAGATCTGTTACGTGACGAAACTCAATTATGTGTTGATAGAACATGGTCTACAATTTCAGAATTAGTTCTTTCATCCGGAGGTGAAGTAGAGCAATCCTCCAAAGATCATGATGCTGGAGCTCAATTACTTGGATTAGGTGGAGTCATCGCTTTATTGAGATGGAAATTGGAATGAACAAAGATATTCACTTCCACCGCCTGCGAGTGCCATGACTCGTCCAATGGGCCGGATTGTGGCATTTGCCCCTGAAACAAATGGTTGGGACGGGCCAGTGGGCCAATTAGCACGAAAAATGGGACAATTAGGGAATGATGTTTGGTGGATTCATAGAGATGGTAATGATTTTCCAATAAATGAATTCCAAAATAAAAATAACTGTGAAATTGATAGAGGTATTTTCGACTGGAGAGGACTTCTCAATGGTGCAAGATGGTTGATTACAGCTGGGCCTACATTAATCTCTAGTGATGATGAAATTGCATCGTGGTCAGCAGCATTGACATTTGCTGAACTTGAAGGGACATTGAATGCGCTGATTCTTTCATCGTCAGAAGAAAGTTTTACCGAGATATGGTCTAAGATAGTACCAAGAATCCGTCAATTCCACATTATTGGACTGGTAAGTTCAGAGATTGAATGGATTTCCAATTATGAAGAATGGGATATTCCTCAAAACAAAATAGAACTAATCGATACATTGAATCGAGTTCAACACAAGACATTAGTCCCCCATTTATTAGCAAGAGAAACAAAAAATGGAGGATGGGGAGTCAACTCACACACATATGGAATATCACAAACTGATACGACTAATGATTTAGAAATGGGTGAATGGATTGGTTCGTTCCTAAATGGTTTGATTAAATTTGGACATGGAGAAGAAGCAACTCAAAGAGCACTCAGGGAATCAAACAAATGATTCCTGCTCAATAGATTTCTCTGATTCCCAAACCCAATATTTTCTAGTTTTTCTAATAATAGCGAATAGTATTGTGAAAGCAATTACGCTGAATAAAATTTCAACAGGCCCCCATAGCCAAGCATCAAACCAACCATCAAAAATAAATGGGAACGGGAAGAATGGTTGGAGACCATATTCTCCAGTATGCGAAGGCAAATCCATCAAAATATGTGAAAGGTATGAGATAATTGCTAAGAGGAGCAGCACGATGTTTATTCCAAAATGGTAAAACACAAAGAGACCAAAAAATAAAACCATGAGAAAATAGCCAAATTTGGTACGTCCAATGTTGAAGAATCTCAGGGTGATTTATGAAATCTTGAGAAACAGCGAATGGAATTGTGTGTCCGGCTAACCATCCGAGATATGGATGAACGAATATCACATTTGTAATGTCCGGAAGAATAGCGAATCCTGCTCCAATGGCGTGTCTATTCTTGATATCTTTAGGGGCTATTTCGCCAATGATCGCGCCGATAATAAAGTGCGTGAATACATCCATGTACATCATTTCCCATGATCATAATTCTGTCTAACTATTCTGATTCAGTAATTTGTTCATCATCAAGTTCTAATTTTCTAAGCCCCAAAGTTACAACTGTCGCAATCAAAAGAAGAGGTACTGCTCCACCAAGGGTAACATATGTACCAATAGGAGTGCCTCCTCCTACAGTAGATGTTGTAAAATTAAAATCACCATCTGCAAATCGAGGTTCTCTCCATTGAGTTACAGTAAGATTAATTTGAAAAGTAACTTGTTGATTACTTCCAAGGCACAAAGTGCCTTCACTGCCTTGATTAGTTACTGAAAGAAGCCAGTCTCCTCTACCGTACATCCAGACCTGTGTATCGCTTTTCAAATTGAATATAGTTTCCTGTAATTCATCACTTGAACTAGCATTGATTTCTGGAATTGGAGTATTGATACTGACTGAATCTGATCCTTCCCAATTCTCCGCGGACCAAGCAGTATTGTTGGTCCCATCTGAATAGTTGACAGGATCGGGGGCCCTAACTTCAACAAGCCATTGTGGTTGACAATCAACACCTGCCAAAGTCCCACCTTGATTTACAACGGAATAATTTGCAGATAGTATTCCACCCTGATCTACGGTTACCATAGCTTCAACTCTAGAACCACTTGAAACAGTCTGACCTATTTCAGTTGACCATGATTGTGTATCCCATTCTGCATACCATTCTTCAACTTCCATTTCTGGCTCAGGATTCAACAAGGGCATTGCAGCTATAAACGGAATCGTTAACATGATTGTAGACATCCATACAGCACGTAATAATTGAGACTTAGAAGGATCTGATTTTCGACCGATAGGGTATATTTTAGCTATCTTTTCAAATATGGAAATATGTCTTTGCAAAGATGTATCGCCAACCAATTCAGCATCTACCGGAACGTCGGCCATGATACCCCGAGAAACCCATCGAACTTGAGCATGCTGGAAGAGAGACATTGATTCAATACATGCATGATTACTCGGGGCAGTTTCATTATCCAAACCCTATATGGAAGGCCATGTCACCCGGCCCTTCTAAAGGACCTCCAAGAGGGCCGCCGACCTCTAGACCCACAAAAGTACCAGACGAAGAGGAAAGTGGAGTCAAGGAAAGTGGACCTCCTTCTGGTCCACCAAGTTCTGGTCCACCAAGTTCTGGACCCCCTAGGGGCCCTCCTTCATCTGGACCTCCTAGTTCAGGACCACCAAAAGGCCCTCCTTCTGCTGGCCCCCCAAAGGGACCTCCCTCTTCTGGACCTCCTAGTTCAGGACCACCAAAAGGCCCTCCTTCTGCTGGCCCCCCAAAGGGACCTCCCTCTTCTGGACCTCCTAGTTCAGGACCCCCTAGAGGTCCTCCCTCATCAGGCCCCCCATCTTCAAAACCCCCAATGAAGGCTCCACCAGTATCATCTTTTTCTGTAAAAGAGGAAGTATCCAAAGAGGAAGAAATAGATGAAGAACCTGAGGAAAGAAATAGATGAAGAACCCGAGGAAGAAATCGAAGGAAATGAAGATTTTGATGAATCAGAAAATAATCCAATTATTGTAGATAAATTTGGAACTGACAATCGAAAACCAATGGAAATTAAAGTAGAATCATTGGATGCGTTACCGAACAGAGTCCCCCTTTCTGAAAGCGAACCAGATGAAGCACCACCCGATGTTCTCATACAGCCTAGAGAAGTTCGGGCACCAGCAGGTTCCGTGTATGATGATTTACCTGATACTGAGCGTTCTGGACATATTGTTCCATTTGCACTTTGGCCTAGGACAGCTGTTAGATCTATTGCATCTAATCGTCATTTACTTCTGGACATGTTTGATGATTTGCTTACTCTTCTAGAATCAAATGAAGACACATTTCCTTCATTCGATTTGGATGGTCAAACTTTGATGTTGGAAGAATACCTTATTCAAAGACCTGAAAATCGAGAACGTGTAAAATCTTTAGTTTCTGAAGGTAGGTTGAATATTGGTCCATGGTATAATCCACCTTCCCAATTTCTGGTTGGTGGAGAAGCATTAGTTCGAAACTTGCAAAGAGGTGTTGCTGCGACTAAATCTTTTGGAGGAACTATTGGAAGTACAGTGATGCCTAGAAGTACATCCCACGTTAGCCAATTACCTACTCTTCTGTCTGAAATTGGATCAGATGAATTAATTTTCAATGGGGGAGCAGGACCGTGGATTCAAGATGCTCGTGGCATATTCAAATGGTCTTCTTCTGATGGTGATTCATCGATACTAGCGATTAAACAAATCCCTAGTGGAGATTCATTAGGAGGGTGGGGATTTGAGAAAAGAGAGACTGATTCAAAAAATAGTATGGATGTAGATTCTGAAACTGCATCCAACAGAATTGAAACATTATCTAATCTCCATCTTGAAAAATATGGATGGCTCCCCCCCATGATGCTATTTGGGAATGGAACCAGACACGGAATGGCGCAACCTTCTCTGCCAAGTTTAATCGCCGATGCAAACAAAGCAATGGAAGGAGAAGTGACTTTTTCCCATTCTAGCTTCTCCAAATTCGGGAAAGAGATTCGTGCATGGGTAGGACGAAAGAAACTATACTCGTATGACGGTGAAATGCGCCATGGATGGGACAGAATGCTACACTCAGGAGCCCTATCATCCAGAATTTATTTGAAACGGATGAATGATCATACTATTCGCACTATTACCCATTCTACTGAACCTTTAGCAGCATTAAGTTGGTTCCATAAAGGAAGAAATCGATGGGATAGAATTCAAAATGCTTGGGATTTGGTTCTTCAAAACCATGGATTCCATGAGATTGGAGGAGTGTCTCCAGATGAGGTTCATATGGACATGGAAGATTCATTCAGGCATGCCCAAGAAACTGCTGCTATGGTTACAGAAGATGTTCGAATTGAGCTAGCAGACGAAATGAATCTTCACCACATTGATCGTGACGCTATTCCGATGTTATTGCATAATCCTCTAGGTACAGAATGGAGCGGAATGTTACCTGTAGACATCGTGGCCCCTGCATACCGATGTTGGTTAGATGCAGGCAACCCAGTACATTTGGAATTCTCCAAGCCTCCAAAAAATTCCANCATTATCAGCGATTTAATCCAAGTATCTCCNGANATTGATACTCATCTTCACAGAGACTCTCACGTTGAGTTGGAATTACCTCGAATTAGAGGTAGAGTACAGATTCATAGATTACCTCCTGGAATCCATGTGTTACATGCTGTTCCAGGTCATGCCTCTCCATCTACTCTTCCCAGTAAACCAGTAGAGGTTGAGCAAGGAGGTGGAAGAATTTCTGCTTTAGATAATGGAGAAATTCGTGTGGAGTTTCTCCCTGATGGAAGATTTGATTTGGTCGATCGTTCCACCGGCAGGCGGTTTCCAGGCATTGGGCGCCTTGAAGATGTTGAAGATGCAGGAGATTCCTACGATCACAGTCCTGCCGGCTATCCTGGTAAATCAAATGGACCAATGGACTTGCGAACACAGCCAATTGATCGTAGATTACATGATTCAGATATCACAAGAATTCAAACTACAACTAATTTACAACATTCAGATGAGTGGTCTGCAACGGTTCATCTCAGAGTGGTTTGGAATATTCCTGCATATTTAGATACCTTGAACCAAACTAGAAGCGTAGAGTTAGCCTCTGTTACAGTAGATCATTTCGTTACTCTAAGGCTTGGAGCAAGGAATATAGAAGTAGAAACATGGGTGGATAATAAAGCTGAAGATCACCGACTGAGATTAATTATCCCTACGGGTATGCATCTAACTAATGCAAATGTGGGTACTCCTTTCGATGTTGTTCGGAGACCTGTTTTGCATCCACACGACCCAAGTTGGGTCCAACCATTGGTTCCGACACAACCAATGGAACGATTCTTAGCAGTAATTGGAACTGAAGATGGTCTAAACGATGGGGGGCTAGCGCTCCTCTCTCCTGGTGTTAATGAATATGAAGTAATATTAGCAGATGATGCAGATCCTGGAGGGCATGATATCGCTCTGACTTTGGTACGTTCTACAGGTTGGACGTCTCAGAGTGGATTTTCTCATAGACCCACGAATGCGGATGCAGTACTGCCTGCCCCAGGTTCCCAATGTATTGGAACATCGATTACTAGATGGTCAGTTCTTCCATTCGATGAAGATTGGCAATCCGAAAATATTCATCATGCTGCTGAATGTTTTGCTACATCTGCTAATTTACTAGTAGCTACCCGAAAACCTTTGGCAAATGGGTTCTTTGAAGAATCTCTCACTCCAGGAACTCTGGGTAGAAGCCTGGAACACATTCGATTCGATGGTGAAGGTCCTATTCCAGTCCTATCTGCATTCAAACCCTCAGAAGATCTTGGAGGTATTATTTTGCGTGTTTATAACCCAACTGACACAGATTGGAAAGGAAGGATTCATTCCGATCTAGACTTGGAACGAGTACATGAGTGTAGCATGTTAGAAAATGCGAGAAAGAAGAAATTAGACATGAAAAATGGCGGATGGGATGCAGAAGTTAAATCTGGGTCAATTGTTCAATGGCGACTGTCTTGATACTTCTGAACTATGTACTGTCGGATTTATGAATGATTAAACATGACTACTATTCGTTCCAGATTCAAACTCCGCAGAAGAATGTTGGAGGCCTATCAAGAAAGAAACTATAGCGAGGAAGCAGGGCTACATGGAGAAGAAATTGCTAGGAAAAATTTAGAATTAAAATTAGGTCCTCAAGGGTGGAAATTTTTTTCCGGAGTTTTGATTCCAGATCCAAATAGAATCAAAGGAAGATTTGAAATTGACATTGTAGCTATTTCACCTAAAGGAATAGTATTGATAGAAGTAAAACATTGGAAAGGTAAAATAGAAATTTCAGAAGATGGAATGAAACAAGTAAAGGGAAAAGTGGACTATCCATTCAATCGTTTAGACGATCGAATTAACCAAATCAGTCGAATTCTACGTCCAAGCATAATTGAAAATAAAGTAGGAGAGGATTCCCCACCGATTAAAGCAGCAATTATTCTAACACACAAAAGTAGTTCTATTTCATCGAACAATAGGGGAAAACATAGTATCCTAAAAATGAAAGATGCAACAGCAATAAAATCCCTTTTCGATGGTGAAGAACGAATGAATAGCAATATGCGTAAACATATTATTGACAAATTATTAGAATTCGGAACATGGGATACAATTCAACATAAAGGAAAAAATGAGAAGGGACTAATTCGTTGGGGACAAATCCCCGAAGAAAGAAAAGAATTGTTAATTGATGGAATTGATATTCTTGATAGAGCACAAGTCAAATATTTTACAATAAAGCAAAATTGTGGATGGTTCACAACTCTATGGAAAAATCCAACATTGTCTATCGAAATATATCTACGCAATAATAAGATAATCCAATCAAATATCGGTGAAGATTCCCTTTTTCCTTGGATTCAACCCGGTATTGGGGTCATAGAAGGTGGGCTGCCTATGATAGACATTGTAAGAGTGGATTATGGTAGAAAAACCGATGACGACCCAAGAGATAAAGTTCGATTAGAAGGAATACCCTACTCAAATGGTGATATCGTAAGAGGAACTGTGGATGGATGGCATGATACATACGGCTTATTCATAGAATTACAACCAAATATGAACGGGCTTATCCCAATGAGTATAATGCCCAATCTTGGGCTCGACAACCTCAAAGTCTTGTATCCAAGAGGACAATCTGTGAGGGTCATGGTCACAAAGGTAGACCATCAAAGAAACCGAATTGCATTGGATTTTCCAGAGGGAGATAAATGAGAACTACAAAGGCTACAGCACCTACTCGAATTGACCTAGCAGGAGGTTGGACAGATGTCCCAATCTTTGCAGAAAAATATGGAGGTGAAGTTGTCAATTTTGCGATAAATATCTATGCACAAGCAAACGTAGGGACTACTGAAAATGGAATGCTTACTGCAACATATAACAGTAATACAAGATTAGGAGCTGGCTTAGGAACCACAGGTGCGGTTAATGTAGCACTTTTAGCTGCAATTGATGGAGGGAAATCAGATTCTCTAGAGATTGCAGAAAATGCATATCAATTTGAAATGCAATTAGGAAACACAGGAGGAAGACAAGATCAATGGGCAGCAGCACTTGGAGGATTCAACCATTTACTATTCATCGGAGAACGGGTTGAAAGATTGCCCCTCGAACCTCTTCAAAGCTGTAAAAACTGGTTAAGTAAACATCTAATTTTGGTAGATAGTGGTATTGAACATGTTTCTGGAGAAATGCATCAAGAAGTTTGGGAGAAATTCAGACAAGGTGATTCTAAAGTTGAAGAAGGATTACTTATGCTAAGAACCGCGGCAAAGAAAATGGCTGATGGACTAAACAGAGATAGAAGGGATTCTGTTGTAGAATCGTTGAAGCAGGTATGTGCAGGAGTTGATCTGATTGACGAAAAAATTCATGGTCCATTCAAACCGATTATTGAACCGCTCATTGAAGCAAAGCATGTCATGGCATGGAAGGCAGTCGGTGCTGGAGGAGGAGGATGTGCGATTCTCTTAGTAAGACCTAGTACCCAAGATTTAGTAAAAGAATCATGCAAGAGTGCTGGTTGGTCGATAATTGAATGGGGATTTGATGAAAACGGATTGACTATTGAAAGTGAATAAATTCAAGGTGATACATTATGAATTTAGAGCAAGCACTTAATTCAGAGTCTGATTTTTTTATGATTACAACAAAGGTCTGTTATTATTGTACCAGAGCAAAGAATATCCTTGACTCGAAGGGGTTAACATTCACAGAAATTGATGGAAACAAAGAACTTGAAGTTCATCATGATGCAAGAAATCAAACTGGTTGGAGAACAGTCCCAATAATATGGGATTTAAGAAGTGACAAACCCATCTTTGTAGGTGGTTCGGATGAACTCATTGTGCTATTGAATCAATCCAGTGAATAATCTCATTTTTCTGTTTCAAATTTACCATGTGGCCCTTATGATGGCGGAGTTTCAAAATTGGACAATTTGCAGTCTCGATTACATTACATAACTCTTCAGCTTGAGTCATTGAAACAATCTTATCTGTATCTCCATGCATCCAAACAACTGGAATTGGGTTCTCCAATAATTTAGAATTCAACTGATTAGGTCGAACTGTTTTTCCCGCTATCAATACTAGACCTATGGTTCTATTGTAAATTTCAGGATGCATGAAAACTTCAGTAGCCATGGCAGCTCCTTGGGAAAATCCACCTAAAATGAGTTTATCCTCAATTGAATGTTGTTTGATGATTTTTACAATCAATTCTACTGATTGATCAACTTGATTGAGTGATGACTCGTCCAACGGCATACTTGGCGAAGCATCTCTTAACCACCAAGCAAATCCTCTCCTGGGATGGGGTATATTTGCTTCAGGAAGAATAAGAGACATATTAGGAGAAAGAAGTGATTCAGCAAGAGGACGAATCAACTCTGCAGTACCAGTTAACCCATGCATCATCACAAGTGTAGGCATATTGGAACCTCACAATGTCCAAGAACGAACAAGAGCACCGGCAACCTTGAGATGAACAAAAGAGTCTTGCCCTCTTAGAGTTACAGTGATTGAATGCTCGCCGGAATTAGAGGGAATGGTACCAAATGAACCCTTTTCAGTTGCACCTGCGCCCCACGCTCGAGTCAAAGGAGAAGCGCCTTGGTGATCTCTAATACTAAGTGAACCTGAACCCCCTTGTTCACTTATTTCCACATCTAAATACCAAACTAAAGTGTCCCAAGCTTCATTTGGAGAATATCCTTCATCAAGAAATGTATCGTAAATGTCTTGATCATTTTCCTCATAGAAATTGTCATGTATATCTCCGGCACGATAGAAGAAAACATCTCCAGAATAACCTGTTTTCTTTTCATTAAGATTCATTTGAAGGTGATTTACACCCTGATTATCTGTCCAAAGAAGGCTCTTGATAAATCCCTCACGGCCACTAAAAACGTAACTAAGAGTGTGATCTTCACTAGATGTTGCAGAGACTGAGACTTCCCCATTGTAGATGCTGTCGGTATTCGCACTCCAATCTTGACCTAAGAGTCTGAAATTCCAAGTGTTGCCAACTGCCCAAGGGAAATTAAATACAGGCTGAGGATCTCCATTTTCATAAACTGACAAACCATCCATAGTAACTCTGCCTAAGAATGGATTATGATTGATTACAGCATGTCTTTGCGCCTCGCCTTCTGACGAGATACCTAACATGAATAAACCATCATCTTCTCGTATATCCGCGACTACTAAGCGAGTGCTATCTTCTCCAAATTCTGGAGTAACGAAAGTGTAGAGCCACTGGTCACCAATTTGCCATTGAGGCAAGACTAATTCGTCTTCAGTAGTNTCGCCAAATTCAGAATCGGNAACTGTATTATTACCGATACAGCCCGTTAAGCAGACTGTCATCATCAAAAACGACAACAAGTAAGCACGCATGTAATATCCCACAGCAAGGTTATTTTTCAGTATACGGGTATGCTGCTCAAACAGCAGACTCCCACCATACTGCTAGCAATACCACTATGCACATCAATTCTAAACAATTAATGGAACAATAACTAGGCTGACAATACTCATCAATTTGATTAGAATGTTCAATGAAGGCCCAGAAGTATCCTTGAATGGATCGCCGATTGTGTCTCCAATTACTGCAGCGGAATGGGCTTCATCTCCCTTCTCTGCTCCATCAATATGTCCTTGTTCTATTGCTTTCTTTGCGTTATCCCACGCACCTCCTGCATTCGCCATGAACAATGCCATTAGTACTCCAGTAACGGTAGCACCTGCTAACAATCCTCCTAGCGATTCAGGTCCTAGGATAAGACCAACAATTACCGGAGATGAGACTGCAACTAATCCAGGAGCAATCATCTCACGGAGTGCTGCCTTTGTGGAAATATCAACGCATTTTTCACTGTCTGGCTTCACTCCAGGTTTTCCATCTAGAAGTCCTTCAATTTCACGGAACTGACGACGAATTTCGGTAACCATATCTCCCGCAGCCTTGCCCACACTGGTCATTGTCATAGCTGCTACAACAAACGGAAGTGCACCACCAATCAATAATCCAATAACGACCATAGGATCGGTTAACTCCATTGTAAATCCTGGATTTGCAGATTCTACAGCAGACTTGAAAGCTGCAAATAATGCTAGTGCCGTTAATGCTGCACTTCCAATTGCGAATCCTTTTCCTACTGCAGCAGTAGTATTTCCGATGGAATCCAAAGCATCAGTAATTTCACGAACTTCTGAACCCAATTCACCCATCTCTGCAATTCCTCCAGCATTATCTGCAACTGGGCCATAAGCATCTACTGTCATGGTTACGCCTACAGTGGCTAGCATTCCCATAGCAGCCATAGCAATTCCATACAAACCATCAGTTCCTCCCCCCATGACATCGTTTGCATACCAAATACCTGCTCCCATGAGAAGAATAGGTAAGAAAACTGACTTCATTCCCACTGAAAGGCCGGCAATAGCATTAGTTGCAGGACCGGTCTTCGACATTTCGCCAATGTAGGGGATATCGCGGACTGAAAGACCCATTACTGGCTCAATTCCAGTGTAGTATTCGGTTACTAGGCCGATCAATATTCCAACTATTGAACCCGCAATTACAGCATATAGGGGGTTGTAATTTGGAAGATCCATGCCACTCGGACCCATGATTAGATATCCAAAAAGCCAGAATAAACCGGCTCCTATGAAAGTAGTATACCTAAGTGCTGCTGCCGCATCATCTAAATTCTTTAGGAAAGTCATAGAAAATACACCAATGATACTTGCAAGGTACCCAGATAGTGCTAGTGCGATTGGAAGTAGGACTAGAGCACCGTAATACGTGGCACCATTTGCGTTACCTGCAGCCATTGCTGCACTACCTGCTGCTGCTGCAATCACCATTGCTGCAATTATTGAACCAACAAATGATTCAAAGATATCTGCGCCCATTCCTGCAACGTCTCCTACGTTATCTCCTACGTTATCGGCAATTACTCCAGGATTCCGAGGATCATCTTCAGGAATTCCTGCTTCAACTTTACCTACTAAATCAGCACCTACGTCAGCTGCTTTTGTGTAAATTCCTCCGCCAACACGAGCGAAGAGAGCGATGCTAGATGCACCCATTCCAAAACCTGCAATCGATCCAACTGTACTAAATTCAGAACCTAGCCATAGATACATGGANGAAACTCCCAGAAGACCTAGTCCNCCTACGGCAAGACCCATGACTGCTCCTCCGTTGAACGAAACAAGCAATGCTTCTGGTTGTCCTCCGTTTTTTGCAGCCATTGCAGTTCTACCATTAGCCGAGGTTGCACTGCGCATTCCAGAATATCCTGCCATTACTGAGGTAAAGGCACCGAGTAAGAATGCGACAGCGGTTTCCATCCCCAAATCATCGTTAATTCCTCCACCTGCCATAAGTAGACCTGCAACAACTAGAACGAATACTGAAAGATACTTGTACTCTGCATACANGAATGCCATGGCTCCCTTCTGTATCTGGTTAGTAATATCCGATACTGTCTCGTTGTCAATAACGATTGAATCATTCCTTCGATAAAGGACAAAAGCAGTTATCAATCCGAAAACCGCTAATCCAACGCTTATTTGAGCCAACTCTTGTGGGGTAAATGCACTCACTTCTTTCACCTATTTCATCAACGGGAAAAAAGACGTATATTTAATGGAGACCGATTTGAATTACTTGTTTCACCTTTTTCAAAGGAAATAGATTAATCCCAACAACAAAAAAAATTATGATTTCAAACAGTTGATTGATAGAGGAGGACCTTTTGGAAAGGACGTGGTTGACAAGCAGCTAATCTTAGATTCGGTGGGGCCGGTCCAAGCTGTCCTTGATGCTCATGATGGAATCGTTAATGTCGTAGACACCACAGATGGCATAATTATGATTTCGTTAGAAGGAGGCTGTACAGGATGTGGGTCTACTCCTATGACTGCTATGCAAATTTACTATTCATTGATGCAATTAGACGAAGTTAACGATGTAGTGTTCCAAAACGGAGAGTTGCCAGAATATATGCGCCAGTTTATCAATGAGAAACTAGAAAGTGAAGCAGATAATTCCTGATTTCTTCATTCTTCTTCTCTTTCCCGACGTAACTTCATCAAATGATGGGGGTTCGGCTCACCTTGGATTTCTTCTCCATTGATAGGAATAATTTGACTTACTATTCCCATTAATACAAGTACTAAAACTAGGAAATTAGCCAAGGGAGGAGATCCCCAAAATATCCCCCCTAATTGATGAAATAAAGCTAAACCCATGGCAGTGATTATACATAAAAAAGTCATAATATTATGAGATATTCGTTCGATCTTTGCTGAACGTGCCAACGTTCCTATTGAAATCCAGATGACAATAACCAGTCCACAAGACCAAGAAAGTAAAGACTCGAATAACTCCAGCACCCTCTCTCCTCGATATACTCTATTTTTAGTAGGTCTTTGATTTTGAGTGAGAAAGAGATGATTCAAGACCCGTCGTGAAAAACCCAGCACATGGTGAACCTGAGTTCATGGTCAATCCCTCGTTCTCGAAGAGAACAACCCCCCTACTTCACTAAAAGTCAAATCATTACTGTACTCGAACAAGTCGGCATATTATTGCAATTAGATGGAGCAAATCCGTTTAGAGTAAGAGCGTATGAAAATGCATCCAGAAGTCTGTTATCTCATGAAGAAGATTTGTGGGAGACAGTGAACCAAGGTGAATTGATAGATATAAAAGGAATAGGGAAAGGGATTGCCGGCCTCATTAATGAAGCTATGAATGTAGGAACATGGGGCGATTTGGGTTCTCTATACGAGAAAGTTCCAAGAGGCTTAATAGAAATGTTAGGTATTCCAGGTCTTGGACCAAAAAGAATCAAACAATTCTATGATGAACTAGGAATTGAAAATATAGCAGACTTAAGATCAGCGGCAGAAGATGGAGAACTTGCTAATTTACCTCGTATGGGCAAGAAGATGGAGAAAAGAATACTCGAAGGAATTGATTTACTNGCTAGATTTTCTGGAAGACGACGTNTAGACATAGGACTACTTTANGGAGANGCATTTGAAAGAAAAATTGACCGNATTGAAGGAGTTCAAAGAGCACAACTTGCTGGTTCTGCAAGAAGAAGAAAAGAATCAATCGGCGATCTCGATGTTGTAGCAGCTGTTGAAAAAGAGAATATCAAAAAGGTCACTGATTCTATATTATCTCTCCCAGGAATAGCCGAAGTAAAGGGCGCAGGTGATTCAAAAATTAGTTTAATATTAGAATCCACAATCTTCGAAGATACAGTATCAAACTCAACTATGGATGGAGGGGTATTAGCCGCTCTTGGTGGAGAAGCATGGGAAGAATTGGAAGCAAATTCTACAATCGATGCCCAAGTTAGATTAGTTCCCCCACATGTTTTCGCTTACACAATGGCATACTTCACCGGAAGTAAGGAACATAATGTTAGAATGAGACAAAGAGCATTAGACATGGGATTAAGACTTAATGAATTTGGATTATTTCCNTTGGAAGGACTNGGNGATGCAAAGGGACTCCAGGCTGCAGAAAATGGCTTACCAGCATTCGAGGAAGAAGAAATTTATGAACACCTCAAAATGAAATGGGTACCTCCAGAAATGAGAGAAGATATGGGCGAAATTGAAGCATCACTATCTGGAACACTCCCTTCTCTAATCGAACCAGTTCAAGTAAAAGGAGCGTTACATAATCATACTACTGCTTCAGATGGTTCTGGTTCGTTAATTGAAATGGCTGATGCAGCGATGGATTTAGGTTGGGAATTTCTCGGAATTGCAGACCATTCAGAAATACTAAACATTGGAGGTAGAAGTATTGGCGTACCACAACATAAGGTCGTTGAACAAGGCAATGAAATTAGAGAGATGAATTATAANTGGGAAGAAGAAAATACAAATTTTCGGCTTCTTCATGGTTCTGAATGTGATATCTTAGCAGATGGNAAGCTGGACTATCCTGATAGTATCAGGCGAGAATTTTCACACGTAGTAGGCAGCGTACACGCTATAGGATCATGGAGAAATCGTGATGAAATTGAAAATACTGAAATTTTAATCAAAGCCATTGAAGACCCTACATTCACCATCTTAGGACATCCCACGGGNCGAATCATCGGAGGAAGAGAAGGGTTTCCATTNGACATGCACGCTGTTCTACGAAGAATGGGAGAATTAAATTCTGAAGGGATTTTGAAGGCTTGTGAAATCAATGCNAGTCCATATAGATTAGATTTAGATTGGAGATTATGTAAATTTGCAAAATCCCAAGGAGTTCCAATCGTAATTAATCCTGATGCACATTCTACCAAGGGATTGAAGGATGTATGGTTTGGAGTTCAAATGGCTAGAAAGGGTTGGCTAGAAGAAGCAGATGTGTTGAATTGTCTACCNGGAAATGTAATTGAAGAAAGAATGATGGAAGGAAAGTGATGAAACGAAGAGAAAAAGGNAAGAAAATAGGGGAAATTCTTGATGANTTATATCCNGAAACCCCTATTCCTTTAGACCATAATGANCCTTACACNNTACTTGTAGCAGTAATGCTATCAGCGCAAACAACTGACAAGAAGGTCAANGAAGTGACTCCNNCTCTATTTTCTGTNGCCCCTAATCCATATGCNATGGCTTCGTTGGAANTAGACGANATAAAGGAAATNATTCGTGAAATNGGTTTAGCCCCGACAAAGGCAAAAAATCTCAAAAAAATGGCAGAGCAGATTATCTCTAATGGTGGAGAAGTGACTCCAGATTGGGATTTTTTGGAATCTCTAGCTGGTGTAGGCCACAAGACTGCAAGTGTTGTGATGGCTCAAGCATTCGGT
>FUFK010070518.1_pt1 | contig 74749 bp, 75 predicted proteins | sample 1021851 | NCBI WGS metagenome assembly FUFK01 (sample SAMEA51879418, study PRJEB19060) | metagenome | reverse complement strand
ACTATAAAAGAAACACCTGAATTAATTTTAAAGAATAAAGTTAATAAATCAGGGTTTAACAGTTTATTTAATTTTGATTCAGTTCCACAAGATATAAGAAAAATTGTTGATGATGAAACNTTNGGTATTAGTAGNAGNGAAAGAACTGGTTTGGATATTCTTTTAGGNAATGAACCAGAGGTAGGNGTTTATTTGGATTCTGAAAAAGAAACTTTAAGAATTAAAAAATCCAAAGAGAAATCTCTTCTTTCTAATCCTTCGCCATCTATAAATATTACTGATGATAAGAAGTTATTAATTAAATAAAAAACTATGGAGATTAGAACACTTCCTGATTTTTTAATTAACCAAATTGCAGCTGGAGAAGTAATAGAAAGACCTGCATTTATAATAAAAGANCTTATAGAAAACGCTATNGATGCNAAAGCNANNGANATNAANATAATNGTNAAGGATGGTGGNAAANAAGAAATAATTGTTTCTGATAATGGAATGGGNATGACTTCTGATCAGTTGAAGCTTTGTATAAAAAGACATGCCACTTCCAAGCTTCCTAAAAATAATTTAAATGACATCAAATTTCTAGGNTTTAGAGGTGANGCATTACCTTCAATTGCATCGATAAGTGAGTTAAAAATAGAAAGTTGCAGAAAAGAGCTAAATGATGGTTGGTGTATTAAATTGAAAAACAATCAGATTATCCAATTTTGCCCTTCTTCTATAAAATTTGGAACAAAAATAACAGTAAATAATATATTTCAAAATGTCCCTGCAAGGCTTAAATTTTTAAAATCTAATCAAGTAGAAAATAAAAATTCATTACAAATTATAAAAAAAATAGCCTTAGGTCATCCTGAGATAAAGTTTTTATATAAATTTGAAGAAAATTTAACTCATGTTTATAAAAAAGAGAACTTTAATAATGAAGGTTTTAAACACAGAATTTTAGAAGTATTTCAAGATGATTTTTTTTCAAATTCATTGCTAGTTGAAAATAAAATTCAATCTGATCTAGGTGATATAAAGTTGAGAGGATTTATTAGTATTCCAAGTTATAATAAAGTGAATCAAAGTTATCAATTTTTATTTGTNAATGGTAGACCAGTTCAAGATAGAGGCTTATCTGCAGTTATTAGACTATCATANAGAGACAATTTNCCNANAGGAAGACATCCTTTATATTGTTTAATGCTAGATCTTTCAAATGATCAAATTGATGTAAATGTTCATCCTACAAAATTAGAAGTCAAGTTTCAAAATTATGAATTTTTAAAGAGTTTTGTAATAAACTCAATTACAAAAGCATTACAAATTAAAAATAATAATAAGATAAGTAAGACTTTTAACATTTCAGAAATAAGTAACAATATTNCATCACATAAAAGTGANTTAGAAGAACAAACCTTTCTAGATACTTTAAACGCAAATCCTAAAATTAAGACTTTATATGATCAAGAAAAGGATGAGTTNTTNAAAAAAACTACAGAATACCCATTAGGATCTGCTTTATATCAGTTTAAGAAAAATTTCATTATTTCTATTACCTCTGATGATATTTTATTAATTGATCAACATGCTGCGCATGAAAGAATATTATTTGAAAAAATGAAAAAAAATATTTCNACACAAAATGTAACTAAGCAAATTTTATTAATTCCTATAAATATAAATATGGATCAAATTAAAATTAAAACATTATTTGAATATAATGACTTATTAAAAAAAATTGGATTAGAAATTGAAAAATTTGGTGAAAAGTCCATTCTTATTCGAGAAGTACCATCTCTATTAATAAATTATGATGTTAAACAAATTATAATTGATTTATGTGATGATTTAATGGAAATAGGAATGCCAAAAAGTCTTGATGAAAAAATTAATTTAATTTTAGGAAACATATGTTGTCATAAATCAATAAGGTCAGGAAGAATATTAAATCTCGACGAAATGAACGCTTTGCTAAGAGAAATGGAAGTTACTCCAAACTCAGGTCAGTGTAATCATGGAAGGCCTACTTCTATAGCTTTGTCTGTAAAACAAATTGAAAAGTTATTTGAGAGGATCTAGTAACTTTTTAAAACACTGTAAGTAAGATGAACCAATTTTTTTTGAAAATATTGGTTCTAAATTAAGCTTGTCTATATTTAATAATTTATCTGTTTCAACTAATATAAGACCCTTATTATTTAAAATTTTGTTATCTGAAATAATTTTTAAAACAGTTGAATAAATATTTGAACTATATGGTGGGTCAAAATAAATGAAATCAAATTGAGGCAATACTAATTTTTCTATCTTGGTAATATCTTGCTTTAATACAAATAAGTTTTTACCAAGTTCAATGTTTAATTCTATTTTAGATAAATTTTTATTGATTAAATTTATTGCATTTTGATTTTTATCAATCATGTATACTTTTTTTGCCCCCCTGGAAAAAGCTTCAATTCCAATTCCACCTGATCCAGAGCATAAATCTAGAAAATATTTTCCATCAATATTACTTGAATACTTTTCCGAATTGATGATTGAGAATAAAGACTCTTTAAACCTATCAGTAGTAGGTCTTATTAAAAAGTTTTTAGGAATATTTAACTTATGCCCCTTAAATTTGCCTGAAATAATTCTCATAAAATATTTAAGATTTTAGTAATTTGTTAAAATTTTTATATTTAAGTTCAGTTAACTGCCCAGGTTTAAGGTCTTTTAAATTGAATGGACCGTAAGATATTCTTATCAGTCTATTTACTGTGCAACCAAAATGATCCATTATTTTTCTTATTTCTCGATTTTTACCTTCGTATAGTCTCATAGTTAGCCATCTATTTTTCCCTTTTTCTTCTTCTAGTTCTAATTCGATAGGTTTGTATTTGATGCTATTCACTTTAATTCCATTTTTAAGTTGATCTTTGATTTTATTATTAATTGTTCCAAAAATTCTTACTTTATAAGTTCTTTGAAATTTATTTTGAGGTAATTCAAGTTTTCGAGCAAAGTCGCCATTATTTGTTAATAACAATAATCCTTCAGAATTGAAATCAAGTCTACCAATAGATATTAGTCTTTTATTAACTTTTAATTTTATTTCATCGAAAATATTTGGTCTTCCTTGTATGTCTTTTGTTGTTACTAGAAAGCCTTTTTTTTTATAATATAACCAAAGTCTAACTCTTTCTTTTTCTTTTAATTTTTGGTTATTAACTTCAATGATATCTTTTGTTGTAACATTTGTATTACAATTTTTAATAACATTACCATTTAACTTAACACATCCATTGTTAATTAAACGCTCAGCTTCTCGTCTTGAGCATAAGCCTGAATTGGCAATTTTTTTTGCTATTCTTTCATTAATTAAATTATCAACCATTATTAAGTTTATTATTAACTAATTCACTTTTACAATATTAATTAATTTAAATTAGAGGGACTTTCAATGTTAAAGTATGATGATTTTATGAAGCTAGCTTTAAATGAAGCAAAAAAATGTTCACGAAAAAAAGAAATTCCAGTTGGAGCAATTATCGTAGACGAATTTCAAAATATTATTTCAAAAGGATATAATAAAGTTGAAGAAAAAAATAATCCATTATNCCACGCTGAGAAAATAGCAATTGATAAAGCTCTTTTAAAAACTAATAAAAGATACTTAGATAATTGTGATATTTGGGTAACATTACAGCCCTGCGAAATGTGTATGGGAATGATAAAACAAGTAAGAATTAAAAGGTTGTATTATGGTGCAAGTATTCCTCATNGTAGTATTAAAAATAAAATTAATAATAGAGTATGTAGTGAAATATATTCAGGGATACGAGAAGATGAATGTTCAAAATTAATAAAAGATTTCTTTAAAAAAATTAGGTCAGATTGATAGTTTACCTATATCTTTTCTGTAAAAACCTTCAGACCAATTTATTTTATCTATAGTGGAATAGGCTTTTCTTCTACAACTTTCGATTGTGTCTGAAATTGACGTTATGCATAAAACTCTACCACCAGTAGCGATTAATTCATTTTTACTGTTAAGACNAGTTCCCGCATGAAAAATAATGATATCATCATCATTATCGAATGAAGAAATATTTGGTATGATTTTATTTTTTTCAAATTCATTTGGGTATCCTCTATTAGCGAGTACAACTGTTATTGATTTTTTATTTTTAAGTTTAATTAAACAGTTTTTTAAATCTTTATCTAATGATTTCAGCATAATTTCTAATATGTCTGTATCAAGTAATGGTAGAATGACTTGTGCTTCAGGNTCTCCAAAACGACAATTATATTCAATAAGTTTTGGTCCATCATCAGTGATCATAACTCCAATATATAAAATCCCTTCATAATTTTTATTTTCTAAATGCATACCTTTAATTGTTGGCTCAACAATGTCTTTAATTATTTTTTGAAGTATTTTTTGATTTAGAGTTGGTGCTGGCGAAACTGCTCCCATTCCTCCAGTATTTGGCCCGCGGTCATTATCAAAAGCTCGCTTATGATCTTGTGCTGTTCCTAAAAGCTTAAAATCATGTCCATCCGATACAACAAAAATACTTGCTTCTCTTCCAGATATTCTTTCTTCAATAAGAATTTTCGAACTAGATTGTCCAAACTTTTTGTTATTCAACATTTCTTCGCATGCTAGTTGTGCTTGTTCTTTATTATCACAAACAACAACACCTTTACCAGCTGCCAACCCATCTGCTTTTACCACGCAGTAACCATTGAGTTTTTCTACTTCAGCTAATGCCAGTTCAATATCAGTAAAATAATTAAATGTTGGTTGAGGTATATTATATTTTTTGCAAAAATTTCTAGAAAATGTTTTTGAACCCTCAAGCATAGCTGCTTCAGCAGTAGGTCCAAATGCTTTGATGCCAATATTATTAAGTTTATTTTTAAGCCCTTTTACAAGTGGCACTTCTGGTCCAATAATAACTAGATTAGCTTCAATTAATTTTGCTAAATTACAAAGTCCTTCTATATCATCAACAGGAATATTTTTGCATTCACCAAGCTTTTGCATTCCTGGATTTCCAGGAGTAATAAATAATTTACTTGTAAGAGGTGAATTTTTTATGGCTCTAGCAATTGCATGTTCTCTTCCACCACTTCCAACTAACAAAATAATCATATTTTAATTTCCAAAATTGTTTTTATTTCTAAAAATATGACATAGAATTTATAAATGCCAACAAATTTTAATTTAAATAATTCTNTTTTTTCTGTGTCCGANATTTCTGATTCAATCAAGAAATTGGTAGAACAAAATTTTTCATCAATTAAAATAAAAGGNGAAATTTCAAAGCCNTCCTTTCCTGCATCAGGTCATATTTACTTCAATTTAAAAGATGAAAATTCAATTATTTCCGCAGTTATTTGGAGATATAATTCCACTAAAATAAATATAAACCTCGAAGAGGGTTTAGAGATAATATGTACAGGGAAACTTACAACTTTTTCTGGTCAGTCTAAATATCAAATTATTGTTGAATCAATAGAAATTTCAGGAGAAGGAGCTTTATTAAAGCTTTTTGAGGAAAGAAAAAGAAAATTTCTTAAATTGGGTTACTTTGAAAACAATCAAAAACAGAGATTACCTTTTTTACCTAGATCCTTAGCTATTATTACAAGTAAATCAGGTGCTGTAATTCAAGACATGATTAATAGAGTATTAGATAGATTTCCGTTAAAGATTTATTTGTTTTCTGTAAGTGTACAGGGCATTAATTCATCTAATGAAATTTCAAATGCAATAAAAAAGATAAATAAACTTAAGTCTGACAAAATTCTTCACGATGTTGATGNTATAATTATAGCTCGAGGAGGTGGGAGTGTTGAAGATCTTTGGGGGTTTAATGAAGAGAATGTTATAATATCGACATTTGAAAGTAAAATTCCTATAATTTCTGCTATTGGGCATGAAACTGATGTAACATTAATTGACTATGTTGCTGATTTGAGAGCACCAACACCCTCTGCGGCCATTGAATTATNTCTTCCTGTTGCAAAAGAATTAAAAAGAAAAATATTTGAATTAAATGCAAGGAGATATGTTGCTTATCAAAATAATTTAGAAAATTTAAAAAATTTATTATCTAAAATGAAATTAAGTAGGCCAAAAGATTTGTTAAATCATAAAATACAAAGTTATGATTTTATTCTAATGAACATGTCTAATTTAATGAATAAAAAAATTAAAGATATTGAGAATATATTTTATACTAACTCTAATTTGCTAAAGCCACCTATTATTTTAATTAATAATTTAGAGAATAAATTCAATTTATTAATATTAAAGTTTTTCAATTCGTTTAAAAAGATAATTGATAGTAAAAAATTAAAATTAATTACAACATTAAAATTAATGGAAGCAAATAGTTTTCAAAAAACTTTAGAAAAGGGATTTGCTATAGTGCTTGATAATGAAAATAATATAATAAAAAAATATGATGATGCAAAAGGCTATCAAGAAGGTAAAGTTCAGTTTATTGATGGAATAAGAAAAATAACATTTAAAAATTAAATAATTATTTCCCCCATCTTCTGTGAGCCCAAAGCCATTGCTCAGGCTTCTCAATTATCCATTGCTCTGTTCTTTTAGAAATTAATTCAGTTAATTTGTAGACAGCATTATCATTTTTAATACTTTTTGGTAATTTGATTTCATCTTCAATAGTTAATTTAAAATTAAGTAAGTTTAACCTTTCAACTCTTACCATAAAAATGGGAACATTCCATTTAAGCGACATTATTGCTGCAGCTTGTGGAGTTGGTGTTTTTTTTCCAAAAAAAGGAACCATAATACCTTCTCTTAAAATTTGATCATTTGTTAATCCAATTACTTCACCTTTCTTTAATTTATTTGCCATTCCAATAGCAGCTGCACGTCCCTTTTTAAAAAAATCAGCATTAATTTTACTATTCCTCGAAAATTGTAATTTATTTAATATCCAATTATTGATTGGTCTATAAACAAAACTTACTCGTCTTCCAGACATCTCTCCAACTCGCAATAAAAACTCCCAATTTGCTAAATGAGCTCCAATTAAAATAGCTGGACCTTTTTGAATTTTCTTGTGACCTGAAATTAAAATTTTTTTTGATGAAATAATCTTATCTATATGAGGAAGTTCTCCGATTATTTGACCAAAATTAAACCAGAATCTCTTTGAAATTTTAATTTTTTCTGCTTCTTTTTTTTTGGGGAAAGCAATATTTAAATTATTTAGAACTCTTTTTTGATATTTGGTAAATGGAGCAATTAAATATACTAAAGATCCGCAAATTAATGAAGAAATCTTAAATGGTAGAATTTTTAATATTAAAAAAAAAGGGAGTATAATTAATGCAACTATAGGGTCATGAATATATCTATCAATTTTTTTTTTAATTCTAAAAGATAATGGGTCAGTCATTTAATTTATTTTTTAGTAATGATTTTAAGCTNATTAAATCTTGTTTATCAAATTCAATTTTCATTTTAAGACAATTAATTTTTAAATGATATTTTTTTGGTATCTTAACAATATCTTTCTCAGTAGTGATTAATTTAAGGTTATTTTCATTTGCAAGTTTTATAAGATCAGTCAATTTCATTTTCTTTATAATTATGATGATCCTCAAATTCTTTTGTTAAAGCTATATTATAATTAGCGCTTTTAAGAGTATCAAAAAATTTTACGTTATTACCTAAGCCAGAGAAAGCTAAATATTTTTTTTTTACAGAAACTTTGTCAACTTTTATATAACTATTNAAAATATCTTTTTTTAAAATATTATNATTTTTTTTAAAATTTNGATTTCCAGTTAAAATAATTTTGTTTATNTTTTTTTTGCANGAATTTAATGATTGTCTTAAAGGACCTGAAGGTAAACAAAACTCATTTCCAAATAATGATTTTCTATCAACGGTCAAAAAACATAAATCTTTTCCTATTGAATAATTTTGTAAGCCATCATCCATAACTATAATATCNTAAATTTTCTTTTTTGAGTTTAAGTTCTCAATATATTTGACTCCCTCTAACTTATTCTTTGATACAACTGTTGGTCCTATATTTTTTAAAATTATAGCTTCATCTCCAAATAGGANAACATCATTATTAGCTATACAAGGTTTAGAAATTTTACCTTTATAGCCGGAAGTCAAGAATATGGGATTATGCCCCATTTTTTTTAGAATTTTAAATATAAATATTGATATNGGTGTTTTTCCAGTTCCACCTACATTTATGTTACCTACACATANTATTTTGAGATGAGAAGTNTAAGGTTTTGTCATAAGAAATTTTAATTTGTCTATAATGATCCATAATAAAGAAAAAGGGTAAAGCATTAAGGAAATTAATTTGTATTGTAATGAGTTTGAGTACCACAAATTATAAAAAAAAGTCATTTAATTACACTTCTATTCTTGAAGATTTCTAAAAGATAATCGCTAGCTTCATCTGCTCTTAATTGAGCATAACTACAAGCATCTAGGGCATTTTTGCCCATATCCTCTAGTATTAATGGTTGATTAAGTAATGAAATTACTTTTTCAATAAAAACATTTTTAAATTCTGGTGAGTTTTCAATTTTAATTGCACCTCCTGACCAAACTAGATCGTTGATTTGCGCAGCACATTTTTCTGTGTAAGGCCCCATAATTACTGCCTTTCCTAAACTGGCAGCTTCTATAGGATTGTGACCTCCAATTTTTTTAACTAAAGAGCCAGCTACAAAAACAAGATTAGAAATTTCAATTAATGATCCCATTTCTCCCATAGTATCTGCCAAATAAAAATAATCGCTTTGAGAAGGCAATTCATCATTGCTTCTACATTTAATATCATATCCAGCACTTAATATAAGTTTTTTTATATCTTTTCCTCTTTCAATATGCCGAGGAGTAATAATAATNANTATATTATCAATTCCTTTGCTTCTTAAATTATTTGCAAGCTTAATTAGAATTTCTTCTTCGCCAGGATGAGTCGATGCAGCTAAAAAAATATTTTTATTTTTTAAACAACTTTTTAATTTCAATATGTATTCAATATTAACTTGTGGTTTTTCAGCAATAGATTTTAAACTTGTTAAACTTTTCACTTTTTTGGAGCCTAAGGACTTAAATAATTCAGCATTTGATGGATCAACAGCCAAAACAAGATCAATTTTTTTAAAAACTTTTTTAGCTAACCCTCTTCCTAATCCTCGCCAAAATCTAGAAGATTTTATGGACATTTGAGATGATGCTAAAATTAAGGGAATTTTTTTAACTGATGATCTATAAATTAAATTTGGCCAAAAATCTGATTCTACAAATATGGCCATTTCTGGCGTCCAAAAGTCTAAAAATTTGTTTACGAACTTTGGGTTATCCAGAGGATTAAATTGATGTGTTCCTGGAAACCCATTTTTAATTTTATTATTGACAAAGTTTGATGAAGTAACAGTATTTGTTGTAATTAAGAAATGGAATTTCTTTTTATCAAATCCGTTTTTTAACATTGAGTTTGCTAAGGCAAGAGCAGCAACTGATTCTCCAACACTTGAGCCATGTATCCAAATGATTTTTTTATTTTCTTTTCTTATATAACATTTACCAAATCTTTCATTAAGCCTTGATTTAATTTCTTTCCCTTTTTCAACTCTGAAATTAAGATAATTAATTAAAAAATAATCAATTAATTTCCATAAAAAATTATAAAACGCATAGGTCATTTATTTAACTTTTTTATTAAAATTATAATTTTCTACTTCTTTTGTAAGTTTATCAAATTCATTTTGAATCGAATTCTTAATTTGAAAGAGTTTTTTTGCTGTAACTTTCCTTTTAACATGAATGGGCTCACCAAAAATGTAAACACCTTTTGAAAAAGGAAATGGTATTATAAAGTTATCCCATGAATTCAAAAGTTTATGATTTTTAACTTTCCAAAATAAAGGTACAATTGGAGCTCCAGTTGTTTGTGCAAGTTTGATTATTCCATCTTTTACGATTTCTTTTGGACCTTTTGGTCCATCTGGTGTTATTGCTATACTTTCTCCATTTTCAATAGCTTTAATCATTTTTATAAATGCGCTAACACCTTTTTTTTTGGAGGAACCATAAATTATTTTCATATTTATTAATTTAAATAAAATATCAGTCATCATTCCATCAGAATGAGATGATTGAAGAGCATTTATTTCTAATTTTTTTGTTGGTAATAAATATGGTCCACAATAAAGTCTATTATGCCAAGTGCAAAAAATAACAGGTTCTTTTTTTTTATAATGATAACTATTTGGTTTTTTTAGCTCTTTCCAAGAGATTGATTTATATGTAAAATTTGTAACAATAAATACTAAAAAACCNAGGAATTTTTGTCCAAGTTTATTTTTGCTGATTCTTTTTATAAATTTCATTTTATAATAATTACATTTTTATTAATTAATTAATATATTGTATACATATATCAAATGAATAAAAAAAATCTAAAAAACTTAGAATTAATAAAAAAAATAAACAAAGATTTTTTAATTAATCAAAAGTCCGATATTTTTATTTGTTTAATTTTACTCTTAATTGTAAGTCTAACTACTGCAATTTATCCATTTTTAATACAAAAAGTTTTTGATAATTTCACTGAAAATAAATATTCATGGTTTTTTCTTCCAACTATAATTGCTCTTGTTGCATCTATAAGAGGTATAGCAATGTTTTTTCAAATAAAACAAGTATCAAAAGTAACATTAAAAGTCAGNATTGATATTCAAAAAAAATTATCAAATCATTTGTTATTCTCTGATTTAGATATGATTAAAAAAATTTCTTCTGGAAATCATATTTCAAGAATAATGAATGATGTTAATCTAATAAGAGATAGTGTGGAAAGATCTTTAAATAATTTAATTAGAGATCTAATAACAATTATATTTTTGATAGTTTATTTGATTTGGTTAGATTGGGTTTTGGCTGTAGTTGTCTTATCAATTTATCCACTTGCATTAAAACCGATCATATCCATTGGAAAAAAACAAAGATTTTATGCATTATCATTACAAGAAAAGATGGAGAGCTTAACCTCTTTTTTATCTGAAATTTTTAGAAATATTTCAATGATAAAGTCATATTCATTAGAAAAACTAGAGAAGAATAGAATAAATAAATCTTTAGATAGTTTATTTCTAAGTNTATTTGATATTGTAAANGGAAGAGCAAAAGTTTTGCCACTTTTAGAAGTATTGGGAGGAATTGCAGCTGCCTTTGTAATTTTAATTGCTAGTTATAGAATTAATTCTGGTTTTATGACAATTGGAAGTGTAATTGGGTTTGTTACTGCATTACTAATGTTAGCTCAACCTGCCAGAGCTTTGGGAACTTTTAATACTATTTTACAAGAAGGTCTAAGCGCATTGCAAAGAATCTATAAACAATTAAACGAAATGCCAAAAATTGAAAGAATTAGTAATGTTAAAAAAGAACTTAAAATTCCAAATAATCCAACTATTGAATTTAAAGATGTAAGTTTTTTTTACGAAAAAAATAAAATTATTCTTGATAAAATTTCCTTTAAAACAAAAAAATCAAAAATGCATATTATTGGTGAAAGTGGTANTGGGAAATCAACAATATTTAATTTAATCAGTAGATTTATAGATCCTAAAAAAGGGAATATTTTCATAAATGATGTGAATATAAAAGATGTATCACTTTTTTCTTTGAGACAAAATATAAGTTTAGTTAGTCAAGAAACGATGATATACAACGATACTTTTCATAATAATATATCTTTAGGTAAATTAAACGCCACAAAACGTGAAATAATAAAAGCTGCTAAATTAGCNAATATTCATGATTTTATTATAAGTCAAGAAAATGGTTATGATACTGTTATTGGTGAAGCAGGTAGTAATTTATCTGGAGGTCAAAAACAAAGAATTTCAATAGCTAGAGCGTTTTTAAAAAATTCAAAAATCTTATTGTTAGATGAAGTTACTAGTGCTCTAGATTCTAAAACCTCAAAAAATATCTTAAAATCAATTAATCAATTAAGTAAAAATAAAACATGTATATATATTTCTCATGATGACTATGAAATAAATAAAAATTCTCAAAAATTAATAATTTCTAATAGTAAAATTAAATAAAATTATTCTCTTCTCAAAATTTTTGTAATTATTTTTTCAAAAAATTTATTTTCAGAAAAANTTGCTTCTAATTCTTGAGGTTTNTAAATATTTCTTGTCCAATAAATAAAATCTGCATTTTTAGTTTTTTTATAGTATTTGATGTAAAGATCACAAAAAGCNTCAAGTATACCAGTCTTTGCGTGTTTTANATGAAGATATTTTAATGAAAGTTGTTTTTTTGCTACTTCTGGATTTTCTTTGGATTTTAAAACTTTAAAAAGAAATGCTATAATGCCAGCTCTATCAGCTCCAGACTTACAATGAATTAAGGCTGGGTATTTTATTGAGTTAAAAACTGCGTTAGCTTTAAAAATCATATTTTTATCTGGTGCTGCACGTGATCGAGCTACTAAGTTTACAAGCTCTATTCCATTTTGCTCACATGCTTTTTTTTCAAGAAACCAGCCACCATCTTTTTTTCCACCTCGAAGGTTGATAATAGTTTTGATTCCAAGTTTTTTATATTTTTTAATTCTTTGAGGAGTCGGCATGTTAGATCTATACATATTATCATCAATTTTATGAAAATTATTATATAATAGTCTTAAAAAACCATGATCAACTATCATCATTTCATACCAATATCTTAAAATTTTAAGTTTACTATTAAGTATTAGATCCCCCTGCAATTGTCATTTCATTAATTAATATGCTAGGTGCAGAAATGGTTGAATTTAAATCTAAGTTATTTGCAGGCACCATTTGTAAAAACATTTCTTTTAAATTTCCTGCAATAGTAGCTTCAGATATCGGATTTGAGAGTTTGCCATTNTNAATCCAAAATCCNCTNGCTCCTCTACTATAATCACCAGTNATTAAAGAAACGCTTGATCCGAGTAATTCTGTAATATAAAACCCATTTGAAATATTTTTTATCATATCTTTTTCATCAATATTGCCCGGCATAATCATAGCATTACTTACNCCTATGCNTGGAGGTGAAGTCAAGNTTCTTATAGCATTACAGTTAGTATTCAAACCTAANTGTCTTGCTGATGAAAGGTTAAGCANATAATTTTTTAATATCCCATTAGAAACAAGCTCCATTTTTTTTGTTCCACAACCCTCTGCATCAAATAATTTTGATCCTAGTCCTTTGCTTAAATGTGGATCATCAACAACATTAATTTTTTTATTGAAGATATGTTCATTTAGTTTTCCTTTTAAAAAACTTGTTCCATTTATAATTGAAGTTCCATTAATTCCAGAAATTATATGGCTAAGAATTGATTTAGCTACCCTTGGTTCAAAAATTACTGGGAATTTACCTGTTGGTGCTTTAGTAGATCCAATTTTATCTAAAACCTTTTTAGCAACTCTCTTAGCTATTAATTTTGGTTCTTCAATATCGTTATAAAATACCTTTGATGAATAATCATAATCTCTTACCATTTTATCTGATTTAGAAGCTATAAGTGTCAAAGAATTTAAATTGTTTGATTTAAGATGTTTGTCATGNAAATNATTGCTATTAGAATAATAAGTTTCACTCTTAGTCCACGCTACTTGAACTCCATCACTGACTAATTTATTAGAAAAATTTAGAGCATGNTTTTCNATTTCATTAGCCCTANTCTCTAATTGATNAATTGAGGGTTCAAAANCATCATTTGNAANAATTTTAACTTTTTTATTTATAGGATTCTGATCCATNTCATTTTTTGTGGCAATGCCACTAAAATTATCTTCAGGTGAAACTTCAGCAATTTCTGTAGCTTTNTCAGCTAATTTTATTAANGATTTTTCATCAATTTTATTTGTTGAAAGTATAGAAAACTTTTTGCCTTTAAATACTCTAATTCCAATATTNAATGTATCAAATTCTTCTATTTTTTCTTTTACATTATTTCTAACTTCTAATGATTTTCCATAGCTTTTTGATATAATAACTTCAGTATCAGTAGCACCATTTTTTTTNGATTTATCAAGCAATANAGANATTATTTCATTTGTTTTGTANNATTTTCATTTTAGTTATTTTGATTAATTGATTATAAGTAATTTAAATGTTTTTTAATTTCTTTCAATAATTAGAGGATTTGTATGATAAAAAAAGTTTTTATTGATGGTGAAGANGGNACTACAGGACTNCAAATTTATGAAAGATTAGAAAAACATCCAAATATAGAAGTNATTAAAATTGATCCTAATAAAAGAAANAATTTNTTAGAGAAAAANGAANTGATGAAAAAGGCNGATCTAGTATTTTTGTGTTTACCTGANGCAGCCTCACGAGAAGCTGTTNCTATAGGAGAAGAATTAGAAGAAGATTGTCCTATTTTTATAGATGCTTCTACAGCACACAGAACTTCTGCAATGTGGAGTTATGGATTGCCTGAATTATCAGATGAATACAGAAATAATATAAATAAATCTAATTTAATTGCAGTTCCTGGATGTTATGCAACAGGATCAAATCTAATTATATTTCCATTAACAAAGACGGGATTAATTTCTTGTTCTCATCAGTTTATAATTCAAGCAGTTAGTGGGTTTAGTGGAGGTGGAAAAAATTTAATTGAATATCAAAATAATAATAATTCTCCTTTTTTTTACTATGGATTAAATTTAAATCATAAACATCTCCCAGAAATAAAGTTTCATTGTGGTTTAGAAAATAATCCAATTTTTTTACCATCGGTTGCAAATTTTTATCAAGGTATGATTGTAAATTTATTTTTNACCATAAAAGATTTTNAAAAAGAAACCTCTTTTTTTGAGATTGAGAGTTTCTTTAGCGATTATTATCAAAATCAACAATTTATTAAAGTGAAATCTAATGATGACATTCAATTACCTGATGGTTTTTATAAACCAAACTTAATTGTAAATTCTAACGATGTTGAAATTAATATTTTTAAAAATACAAATAGTGGTCAATTAATAATTTCTGCAAATTTTGATAATCTTGGAAAAGGAGCTTCTGCTGCAGCAATTCAATGTATGAATTTAAGATTTGGTTTTGATGAAATATTAGGTTTGTAATTATAATGGAATGTTTTGTTCATGCAGATAAAAAATATTTCCCAGAATATAACTGGTTTGAAAAAGCAATAAGTTACCCTTATAAAGCACCTACAACCTCGTTTACATTCAAGAATGGAAAATTTTATCAAGGGATACACATATCACTTAAAGATAGAGTTCCAATTTTATCCATTGGATCTAATAGATCTCCATATCAATTAAAAAATAAATTTGGTGTAAAAGAGAATCTATGTGTAACTCCAGCAAAATTATATAATTCTGTCATTGTTTACGCGGCTTCAATGTCAGCATACGGTTCTATCCCTGCAACTCAGTGGCCTTGTGAAGGATCAGTGTCTGATTTGAACTTACTTTGGTTAAATCAAGATCAATTGCAAATCATGCACCTCTCAGAGGGTTTGGGAATAGCTTATCATTACGTAGAATTAGATAAAAATACAGTTACTATTCAAGAAGATGATTATTCTGGCCCTATTTTTGGGTACATTTCAACTAGAGGAGGGTATTTGTTTGATGGAAATGAACCATTGAGATTGAAAAATATAAAATCAAATACAAATAAACATTCATCTATTAATGAGTATCAAGCATTAAATAAATTATTTTTAGAAAATCCTGATGGTCAAACTTCTTTAGAAACTTGGTTAAAAAATTTAATATCTAATAAAAGTAAAAGACTCTTATTAATCGACAAAATGTCAAAAAAAAGCTTTTTGCCTAAGTATGTTCCTTGGAAAATTTTGGATTTAAAAGTTAATGGTAACAATATTTATTAAAATAATTATNATATACCACAACATGTAGTTATTTATTTTTAAAAAATGAANNNTTTTAAAAATCAAGAAAATTAATTAGTTTTTTTTGAAANTAAAATTATCAATAAATTCAATAATATAGNTAANTATTNNGGNTATTTNTNTTANCTANNCTGTTTTAAATGTTGATTCGTGNTCATTTAGAACATATTCTCANNGGAAATAATTAGATATTTNTCTAATTCGAGCGAATTTTAACTTATAGGGGAGGTCCTTAATGTCGTTCAAATTTTTAAAATATATATTACCAGCAATTNTATTTGCTGGACTACCAACTTTAAGTTTTGCTTCTGGCAACTTAGAGCCTACAGATCCAGTAGGTATTACATTTTGGATCATCTCAATTGCTATGGTAGCAGCAGCCACATTCTTTTTCCTTGAATCATTAAGATTTGAAGGGAAATGGAGAACTTCTTTAGTTGTTGGCGGCTTAGTATGTATGGTTGCAGCAGTTCACTATTTTTACATGAGAGATGTTTGGGTTTCCACTGGAGCATCACCAACTGTATTTAGATATGTAGACTGGATTATTACTGTTCCATTACAAATGATTGAGTTCTACATTATACTTGCAGCTTGTACAACAATTGCAATGGGTGTGTTTTGGAGACTATTTATAGGTTCCGTGATAATGCTTGTTGGTGGATATTTAGGTGAAGCTGGTTTCATCAATGCAACACTTGGTTTCGTAATCGGAATGGCTGGTTGGATATACATCCTTTATGAAATTTTTGCAGGTGAAGCTGGTAAAGTAAGTGCATCAGATGCACCTGAAGCAGTTCAATCTGGATTTGCTACAATGAGATGGATTGTTACAATTGGATGGGCAATTTATCCAATAGGCTATTTTGTAGGTTATATGGCTGGAGGCGCTGATGCTAATAGTCTAAATATGATCTATAACATTGCTGACGTTTTAAATAAAATTGGATTTTGTTTAGCAATTTGGGCAGCTGCGGACTCTACTGCAAAAGCTTAAACCTAACATAATTTTTATAAAAGCCAGTCCATTTGGACTGGCTTTTTTTTTATTCTAAATTTAAAATATTTATATATGAGCAAGCAGAAGAAAATAAATTCAATTGTTGTTGGATCAGGTTTTGGTGGTATTGCAAGCGCTCTCAGATTGAGAGCTTTAGGCCATAATGTAACTTTGGTTGATAGATTACCGGAAATTGGTGGTAGAGCTCAAGTTTTTAATTTAAAAGGATTTAAGCATGATGCTGGTCCTACCGTTATCACTGCTCCATTTATGTTTGACGAGTTATTTAGTTTATTTGGAGAGGACAGAGAAAAATATCTAAAATTTGTCGCTTTAGATCCATGGTATAGATTTTATTTTCATGATAAATCATCTTTTGACTATTGTAGAACAGTAAAAGATACAAAACTTGAAATTAAAAAATTTTCCAATGATGACGCGGAAGGTTATGAAAAGTTGTTAAAAATTTCAAAAGATATCTTTGATATTGGCTTTACTCAATTATCAGATAAGCCATTTAATTCTTTTTGGTTCATGTGTAAACAAATACCGGCATTAATTAAATTAAAAGCTCATTTAACGGTTTCGCAATTAGTCGGAAGATACTTAAAAAATCCAAAAATACGTTCAGCATTTTCAATTCACCCTTTGCTTGTTGGCGGTAATCCTTTTAACACAACTTCTATATATGCATTAATTCATTATTTAGAGAGAAATTGGGGAGTGTATTTTTGTATGGGTGGAACAGGAAAAATTATAACAGAATTAAAAAAATTAATGTTAAGACAAAAAATTGAAATTAAATTAAATATAGATATAAAAAATGTTAACATAGAAAGNGGAAAGATTGTTTCTATATCGGATAATAATAATAATCTTTATAAATGTGATAAATTAATTTTTAATGGCGACCCACCGACCTTTTATAAAGAAATTTTGAAAACAAAAAAAAGAAAAAAATTTCTACCTGATTTTTTTACAAAATATTCTATGGGAATGTTTGTTCTTTTTTTTGGAACAACTAAAAATTATCCAAAAGTCGCACATCATACTATATGGATGGGCAAAAGATTTGAGGGCTTGTTAAAAGATATATTTGATAAAAAAATTCTTGCTAAAGATTTTTCTCTTTATATTCATAGACCTACAGCTACAGATAAAAGTTTTGCTCCTAAAGGCTGCGATAGTTTTTATGTTTTGTGTCCAGTTCCGAATTTACAAGGTAAAGTTGATTGGAAGGTTGAAGGAGATAAGTTGAGAGAAAGAATAATTGAAAGTTTAGATAAAACTATATTGCCAAAATTAAAACAGAGTATATGTAATGATTTCTATATGACCCCGAATGAATTTAAAAATCAATATAGGTCAATGCATGGTGCCGGTTTTTCCATTGCTCCTATATTCTTACAATCAGCGTGGTTTAGATACCATAATAAAGATCGACATATTGATAATTTATATTTTGCTTCATCGGGAGCTCATCCTGGAGCAGGTATACCTGGAGTATTATCGTCAGCAAAAGTGGTTGAGAATATAATCTTAAATGAGTAATCATCTAGAAATTCTGAGACAAAATGGAAAAAGTTTTTATTGGGCTGGTAAATTATTACCAAAAAAATATTTTGTTAGGTGCGCTGAATTATACTCTTTTTGTAGATTGTTGGATGATATAGCTGATACCAACACAAAAGATGAAAATTTTATAAAGTTAAACTTCATTTTAGATTTAATTGAGAAAAATGATTATCAAAAATTAGAAGAAAATAATGTTTATGTTCCTAGCTATTTGAAAAATTGTGAGTTAGCAAAAAGTAAAATTATAGATCTTATTCACGGTCTAATCTTTGATCAAAAATTAGTTAGAATAAAAAGTGAAGAACAATTAATTTTATATTGTTATAGAGTTGCGGGCACTGTGGGTGTATTAATGTGTATTGCTCTTGAGTGTAAAGATAAAAATTCTTTTAACTTCGCAATTGATTTAGGTATAGCTATGCAGCTAACAAATATATTAAGAGATATTGAAGAAGATTCTAAACTTAATAGACGTTACTTACCTGGTAAATTTATTAATGAATTAACTCCTAAGGAAATCTTAATTTTAACTAAAGATCATGATCATTCAAACCACTTAATTTTAAAAGATGCCATAAAAAAAATTTTACTAATTTCTGACTTATATTATAGAAGTGGAAATAAAGGATTAGTTTTTTTAAATTTTAAATTTAGAATTGCTATTGGTATTGCTTCAAATATATATAGAGAAATTGGAGTTAAATTAAAAAAAAATAAATTTATTTGGTATAAAGGAAGAATATACACAACAAATTTTGAAAAACTAAAACTTACATTAAAATCTTTAACAAATATATTTGTTTTTTTTAAATTTAAGTTTCCAAAACATGATCATACCTTGCACAAATACTTAAAAGAAATCTTATGAAAAAAAAAATTATCAATATTTTTGGTGGTGGTTGCGCAGGGTTTTCTTTCATAAGGAGATCACAAGAAGTTAAAGATGCGTCATTTAAATTTTATTTAGGGACTGAAAATGATGAAAAGGATCATTATTGGGGTTTTTGGAGTAATAAATATTCTAATGATTTTGATAAAATTTGTCTTAAATGGAATAAATGGAAAATTATAAATTACAGGAATGAAAAAACATTTTATTCAAACCAGCATCCTTATTGTTTAATTAATAAAAAAAAATGGATAAATTTTTGTAAGGGCAAAATACATAATTCAAATGTAAAAATGATAAAAAAAAAGGTTGAAGATAAAAATTCAAAATTTTTTGTTGATAAAAAACTTATTGAAGGAGATTATTTTTTTGATTGTAGGAATATAACCTTTAATAAAAATATCTTATTACAGCATTTTATAGGCTTAACTATTGAGACTAATGAAAATAAATTTGACCCATCTACTGTTATCCTTATGGATTTTAGATGTAATCAATCGCGTGGGTTACATTTTATCTATGTTATACCTTTTTCAAAGAAAAAAGCATTAATAGAATCTACTTTATTTTCAAAAAATGTTGAAGATAGAAAATTTTATTTAAGTGCTATTAATTCTTATTTAAAAGAAAATTTTAATACTAATTTTTTTAAAGTGCTTAAAGAAGAAAAAGGTATAATACCAATGCAATATATGAATTTTTCACTAGAAAATTCTGTTAGTATTGGAACGAGAGGTGGGGCAACAAAACCTTCTTCGGGTTACACTTTTATTTATATTCAAAAGCAAATTAGTAACATTATTTATCAATTAAATAATAACTTAAAAATTAATAATTTTATCCATACTAAATTTAGTCTATTTATGGATAAAATTTTCATAAAAGCTCTGGAAAAAAATCCTAAATTTTTTCCAGATCTATTTTATAAAATGAATAGTAGATTATCTGGAGATGAAATGGCCTTATTCATGAATGGTAATCAAAGTTTGAAGACATGGTTAAAAATTATATATTCTTTACCAAAACTTTTATTTTTGCATGCAATATGGCAGTGTATTAAAAAAAATTGAAAATTAATTAATGTTTGATTTATTAGATTATTTATCTTTGATTTTGATTTTTGTTTTTGGAGTCCCTCATGGTGCTTTTGATGCTTCAATAGCATTAACATTAGGTTATTATAAGAATTTAAAATCAAAATTTTATTTTATATTTTGTTATTCATTCTTAGCCTTGGCTATTGCACTGATATGGTATTTAATCCCTAATATTACTCTGATTATTTTCTTGTTTGTAAGTATTATTCATTTTGGACTGGGTGATATAAGTTGGTCTAAAAGCTATAAATGTTGGTTATCAGCATATATAAATGGAGGAATTGTAATTTTTGGAATCAGTTTTTTTCATTTAAATGAAGTTAATTCAATTTACCAAATTCTTTTAAATAATCACAACACTGACGATCTTTGGTTAATTTTAAAATATGGCTTATACCTATGGTTAATATTATTGCCATTTCACTTTTATATAAATTTTGATGAAATTAAAAAAAATTACATTATTCGTATTTTTTTAATATCTATGATCATTTATACAACAAATGCAATTTTTGCTTTTTCTTTTTACTTTTGTTTCATTCATAGTTTTAACCACATCAAAAGAATATTGCCATCATTAAGAAATAATTTGTCTNACAAAAATATTAGAAANATGTTTTTATTTTTTACACTTTTAACCTGGGTTTTAGGTTTTTTGATTTTAACATATTTAAATTTTANTATTTCTNTAGATCACTCTATAATTAAAGTAACATTTATTGGTCTTGCTGCCTTAACCTTTCCTCATATGATATTAGTAGATCTATATTTTAGACCATCTCTAAAAATTTAGACATTGATCCCAAAGTTAAAAATAATCCTGCAACCTTATTGGATTTAAATAGTTTTAATGCATCATTTCTATTAATGGTTTTTGCCTTTTTAATTTGATATGTAAAATGAATAAACATAAAAAATAGACCTATATACCAACCAAAATGTATTTTTAAAATAATGCCTGCTATCAGAAAATTTAAAATAGAAATTATGTAGAAGAGCATTATAAATTTAACATAATAATCTTCAGTTGTGATTGCTGTATTTTTTATGTTGTAGACTTTATCTTCAGATTTATCTTGATAACCATATATAGTGTCATAACCTATGATCCAAGAAACAGTTCCTAAATAAAGAAAAAAAATTCCAACATTAAATTCTGTATTAGTTGCAGCCCATGCTGTGGGAACTCCCCAACTAAATGTTATTCCTAATACAAACTGAGGCCATTTTGTTATTCTTTTTGCGAGTGGATATAATATAATTAATGGGAGAGACGATAAAGCGATTAACCAAGTAAATTTATTTAAGTTTAACAAGCACAATAAAGAAATTGTCAAAAGAATTATTAAAAATCCAAAGGCCTCTTTTGGAGATATTTCTCCACTTGCAATTGGCCTTAAACGAGTTCTAGAAATTTTTCTGTCAATNTCCCTGTCCCATAGATCGTTAATTATACAGCCAGCTGCTCTCATTGAAAAAGCACCGATTATAAATATTAAATACATTTCAAATAATTTAGTTATTGAATTTAAAAAAATTGGAATTGTCCAAAGGCATGGAAGTAATAATAGCCAACTTCCTATTGGTCTGTCGAACCTACCTAACCTAATCCATTTATGNGTTGTTTTTGGTAATTTATCCCACCAACCATTTTCAGGCATGTCTGTTTTTATTTTCATATTTNATAGTAAATATATGTATAAATTATTGTTATTNTATATGATAAATAAAAATAACAATGAAAACAAAATTAAATAAAATGATAAGGTTATATTGTAGTCAAAAACTCTCATTGAATAAGACAATTGTATTAAGGAAAAATGATACTCATTACTTAAAAAATGTAATGCGATGCAAAGAAAATGATCAAATTAATTTATTTAATGAAAATGATAAGGAGTTTTTTTCTAAAATATTAAAAATACAAAAAGATGAAATAACCTTAAAAATTTTTGAACCCTCAAAAAATACTGAAATTCTTAATGATATTTTTCTTATCTTTTCATTAGTAAAAAAAAATAAAATTGATTTTATTGTACAAAAAGCAACAGAGTTAGGTGTAAAGAAGATTTTTCCAATTTTAACTGAAAGATCATCTATCAGAGATATAAATATGAATAGAATGTATGCTATTGNTAGNGAAGCTAGCGAACAGTCAAATAGAATTTCAATTCCAGAAATNAGTGATTTACAGACAATGCAGGCGTTATTGAAAAAATGGGATAAAAATAGAAGTATTTTATATGCAGATGAAATTTTAAAAATTAATAAAAATTTAACTATCCTAAATAAAAAAAATTTTGTTAAATCATCTTTATTAATTGGACCAGAAGGTGGGTTTTCTATGGAAGAGAATGAGATGTTAAAAACTTTTAAATTTGTTTTTCCTATAAGTTTCGGTAAGACCATTTTAAGATCTGATACTGCTGCAATAGTTGGTCTATCTTATTTAAATATAATTAACTCAAGTTATAAGATAAATTAATGAATTATAAGAGAATTAGTGATGGACAATAAACAAACATTACATCTTGATAAAATTTTCCAGTGGTTCAAAGAAGGTGAAAAGAAAAGAGATGATTGGCTTATTGGAACTGAACATGAAAAATTTTTATTTAAAAAAAATGACTTTAAAAGATTGGGTTATGAAGATTTAAATGGAATAAAAACTATTTTAAACAAAATTGCAGAAGAAGAAGATTGGGAGAAAATTAATGAAGGTAACAATTTAATTGGATTGAAACATAAATCAGGTTCTTCTATATCTCTTGAACCTGGAGGACAATTTGAATTATCTGGTGCACCTTTAAGAAACTTACACATGACATGTAATGAAGCGGGTTTGCATCTGAATTTGATGAGAAAAATTTCTAATGAGTTGGATTTTGTGATGCTTGGATTGGGATTTGATCCTATTTCGAAAAGAGATCAAATAAATTGGATGCCAAAAAACAGATATGAAATTATGAAAAATCATATGCCAAAAGTTGGAAACCTTGGAATAGACATGATGATAAGAACTTGTACCATACAGGTTAATTTAGATTATTCAGATGAAATGGATATGGTTAAAAAATTTAAAACTTCTTTGGCATTGCAACCTATTGCAACTGCTTTATTTTCAAATTCTCCATTTATTGAAGGTAAAATCAGTAACTATTCATCTTTAAGGGCTTACACTTGGACAGATACAGATAGTAAAAGATCTGGTTTCCCTGATATTGTTTTTAGTAAAGATTTTGGATATGAAGCTTGGACAGAATATCTTTTATCTGTACCAATGTATTTTGTTTATGACAAAGGCACATATCATAATGCTGCTGGAAAATCATTTGCAAAATTTTTGAATGGAAAATTAGATGGNTTTGAAGGTAAATTTCCTACAATGTCAGATTGGGAAGATCATGTGACTGTTGCTTTCCCTGAGGTTAGATTAAAACAATACTTAGAGATGAGAGGTGCGGATGGAGGTCCATGGAATAGAATTTGTGCGTTACCTGCTTTTTGGGTAGGGCTTTTATATGATGAAAAAAGTTTAGATGAAGCGTTCCATGTTGCAAAAAAATTTATGAATGTNNCCTTGTTAGAAGAAAGTAGAATCTCTGNTGCTAAATTTGGATTANATGGGATTATAGGTTCATCTAAAATAATTAATGTAGCTAAAGATCTTTTGAATATCTCTTATGAAGGTCTTAAGAGAAGAAATTTTAAAGATAGAAATGGGGTGAGTGAAACACAATTTTTAGACCCATTATTAAATATGTTAGAAAATCAAGAAACATCGGCCGATGAGTTGTTAAGAAAATTTAATGGTGTTTGGGAAAAAGATATTAGTAAAATTTTTACAATTAATAACTAAATATTTGTTCCACCAATAGTAATGCCGTCCATCAATAATGTAGGTTGTCCAACACCCACAGGTACACCTTGACCATCTTTTCCACAAGTGCCAATACCTTCATCAAGTTTAAGATCGTTTCCAATCATTTTAATCTTGTGCATTGCATTCGCCCCATTACCAATCAAAGTAGCTCCTTTTATTGGATACTTAATTTTACCATTTTCAATCATATAAGCTTCTGATGAAGAAAAAACAAAGTCACCACTAGTAATATCAACTTGACCTCCTCCAAAATTCACAGCATAGATACCCTTATCTACACTTTCTATGATTTCTTTTGAAGAGTAAGAACCATTATCTAGGTAAGTATTTGTCATCCTTGGCATAGGGCAATGAGCAAAAGATTGTCTTCTTCCATTACCGGTGGGTTCAACATTCATTAAATAAGCGTTTTGAGTGTCTTGCATATATTTTACAAGTATTCCATCTTCAATTAGTAAGTTTTTTTGTGAAGGTACTCCTTCATCATCAATTGTTAATGAACCTCTTCTATTGATAATTGTTCCATCATCAAATACGTTTACACCTTTAGAGGCAACTCTNTCTCCAATTTTATTTGAATACAGTGATGTACCTTTTCTATTGAAATCACCTTCTAATCCATGCCCAACTGCTTCATGTAACATAACTCCTGGCCAACCATGACCTAGAACAACAGGTAACTCACCTGCTGGAGCAGGTTTGGCATCCAAATTTAAAANAGCTAACCTTAATGCCTCTTTAACTTTTCTTTTCCAGTTTTTTTCGTCAATCCATTCATCNTATAANGATCTTCCCCCGTANCCAGAAGACCCAGAAGATTTTTTATCATTTGATTCAACAACAATTTGAACATTCAATCTTACTAAAGGTCTTAAATCAGCATGATTTTCATAATCTTTTTTTAATATTTGAATATGTGAATAACTTCCTGTTAGTGAGATTGACACTTGAACAACTCTATTATCTAATTTTCTTGCAAAATTATTTATCTTTTCTAAAAGCATAATTTTTTTTGAAAATTCTAAGTTTGTCAGTGGATTTTTAGAAATATATAATGGTTTAANGTTCTGATTTTTTTTATAAACTGTATCATCCTTATTATTTGAATTAATAATTGAATTAACTGTCTTTGAAGCATTAATTATATTTTCATAAGAAATATTATCTGAACATGAGAAGGCTACGGTATCGTCTTTAATAGATCTAAAACCAAAACCTTGAGATGAACTTTGTGATATATTTTGTATTCTTGAATCTGTAAAATAAAGTGTTTCAAAATCTGTATTTTCAAAATAAAGTTCACCACCATTACAATTATTTAATGTACTATTAACACAGTCGAACGTCTTATTTTTAGAGATGTCATTATGTTCAAAAAATAATTTATCCGTTGATTTTATTGTATCTTGTTCAGACATAATTCCTAAATTCATTTTGTTTGTATTATATTTTAATCATTAATTAAAAAAAAAAAACATTTTTACTAGAAATTTTATTTAAAAAGTTTAAATAATTAGTATAAATAAAAGAGTATCCGAATATGTCTTATTTAAAATTTTATATATTACTTTTAACTATTAACTTATTACCCAACGTTGTATCTGCATCTGAACCTAAACCTTGGCAAATGGATTTACAACCACCATCTGGAATTATTGCTGAAACAGCAACGGATCTCCATAATTTTTTATTAGTTGTAATTACATTAATTTCACTTTTTGTACTGGCGCTTTTGGTTTATGTTTGTTGGAGATATAAAGAAAATTCTAATAAAATACCGTCAAAAACNTCACATAATACAATCATAGAAGTTTTGTGGACAGTCATACCAGTACTAATTTTAGTTGTGATAGCTGTACCTTCATTTAAACTTTTATATCTTCAAGAGACAGATAAANAATATGATATGGTCGTCAAGGTAACAGGTGCTCAATGGTATTGGAATTATGAGTACCCTGACGAAAAAATAAATTTTGACTCTTATATGATTGAGGAAGACAAAATTAAAGATGGGCAAAAAAGATTATTAGATGTTGATAATCCATTAGTTGTTCCAGAGGGAACTAAAATAAAATTTCTTATCACTGGTAATGACGTAATGCATTCCTTTTTCATACCTTCACTGGCTGTTCAAGTTTACTCTATAGCAGGAAGAATTAATGAGGTTTGGACAGAGATACCTAAGGGTCCAAAAACATATTATGGTCAGTGCAATCAGATTTGTGGAGTAAATCATGCTTATATGCCTATTGTTTTAAAATCTGTATCGAAAGAGGATTATAAAAAATGGCTTGCTGATGCAAAATTAAAATTTGCTAATGTTGACAGCAATATCAAAATTGTAATGAATAATGAAAAAATAATTAAGGAGAACAATTGATGGCAACACTCACTAAAGCTGCTAATCACTTAGAACATCATCATGGTGCCCCTTCAGGTTTTGTGAAAAGGTGGCTTTATTCTACAAATCATAAAGATATAGGAACCATGTATATAATTTTTGCTATTATTGCTGCGTTTATTGGTGGTGCTATGTCTATTTACATGCGCGCTGAGTTAATGCATCCAGGTGTACAATATATGGCAGATGGGCATGTATGGAATGTTTTTACAACTGCTCACGGTTTAATAATGGTCTTTTTCGTTGTAATGCCTGGGCTAATTGGTGGATTTGGGAATTGGTTTGTACCAATTATGATAGGTGCTCCAGATATGGCTTTTCCAAGAATGAATAACATTTCCTTTTGGCTATTACCTCCAAGTTTTGTGTTATTATTATTGTCAGCTGTAATTGATGGAGGTGTTGGTGTTGGGTGGACTATATACCCTCCGCTATCTGGCTCTACTGGTTCACCAGGAATGGCTATGGATCTTGCAATATTTTCATTACATTTAGCTGGGGCATCTTCAATATTAGGTGCTGCTAATTTTATTACAACAATTTTTAACATGAGAGCTCCAGGTATGACCTTGCATAAAATGCCATTATTTGTTTGGTCTATGCTTGTTACAGCTTTCCTACTATTATTAGCTGTTCCAGTTCTTGCTGGTGCTATAACAATGTTGTTAACAGACAGAAACTTTGGAACTAATTTTTTTGTTGCAGAAGGTGGTGGAGATCCAATNCTATTTTTACATTTATTTTGGTTTTTTGGTCACCCTGAAGTTTATATAATGATATTACCTGCTTTTGGAATTGTAAGTCAGATTGTGTCAACATTTTCAAAAAAGCCAGTTTTTGGTTATTTAGGAATGGCTTATGCAATGGTAGCAATTGGTGTTGTTGGTTTTGTAGTTTGGGCACATCATATGTACACTGTCGGGTTATCTGTAGACACTCGTGCGTACTTTACAGCTGCAACCATGGTTATTGCAGTTCCAACAGGAGTTAAAATTTTCTCATGGATTGCTACAATGTGGGGCGGTTCAATAACTTTTAAAATACCAATGTATTGGGCTATTGGGTTTATATTTTTATTTACAGTTGGAGGCGTAACAGGTGTTGTATTAGCTAACGCCGGATTAGATGTTATTTTACATAATACATATTATGTTATTGCTCATTTCCACTATGTATTATCCCTTGGTGCTGTATTTGGATTATTTGCAGGATTTTACTATTGGTTTTCAAAAATGACTGGATTTGAATATAATGAATTTCTAGCGAAATTACATTTCTGGGTAACATTTATAGGAGTTAATTTAACNTTTTTNCCTATGCATTTTCTNGGATTAGCTGGAATGCCACGAAGATATATTGATTACCCTGATGCTTTTGCAGGTTGGAATTATGTAGCTTCAATTGGTGCNTTTGTAGGTGGCATAGGAGCAATTATATTCTTAATTGTTATATTGGAAGCTTTTGTAAGAAAAAGGAAAACTGTTAATAATCCATGGGGTAAGGGAGGATCAACCCTTGAGTGGTCTGTGTCTTCACCACCAGCTTTTCATACATTTAATGATCTTCCAAAAATAAGATAATTAAATTNAGTGGTATTNAATTGACAACTATCTTACAAAAAGATGGAGAAATTTTAGATAATAAAATTTCTTCAATAAGTGATTTNTTCCAATTGATGAAACCTAGAGTTATGTCTTTAGTAATTTTTACTGCATTAATAGGTTACTTCTGTGGAGTGTTTTCAACAGAAACTATCTTAAATCCTTATTTATCTATGATAGGTATTTTAGCTATTGCTTTGGGTGCAGGTTCATCTGGAGTCCTTAATCAATGGTATGACAGGGACGTCGATTCAATGATGGAAAGAACCAAAAATCGTCCTATTCCAAAAGGAAAAATTGAACCATCAGATGCGTTAGCATTTGGCTTGATTGGAAGTATTTTGTCAATTGTAATCTTAGGTCTATGTATAAATTGGCTAGCTGGATTTTTACTTTTTTTTACAATAATTTTTTATGCGGTTTTTTACACTATATTTTTAAAAAGATATTCTTATCAAAATATTGTTATTGGTGGTGCATCTGGTGCCTTTCCACCTGTAATTGGATATGTGTGTTCAACGGGTTCTTTTGGTGTAGAGGCATTAATTTTATTTGGGATCATATTTTTATGGACACCACCACATTTTTGGGCGTTAGCTCTAAAAACTAAGTTAGAATACAAATTAGTTAATATTCCAATGTTACCAAATNTNAAAGGTGATAAATCNACNAAGTGGCATATTTTTTTATATACTTTAATACTTGTTATATTTTCNACATTGCCTTATTTTTTTGATTTTAATTCAATTTTTTATCTTGCCTTTAGTTTATCTCTTGGGTTCAAATTTNTATTTGAAGCATATAATTTATTGAAAATTAAAAATTATGATGAAAGAAAAGTTTTTAACTTTTCAATAATATACTTATTTTTAATCTTTTCGTTAATACTTATAGATAAAATTCTTGTAAGGCTCATTTAATGAACGATTTGAAAACACCTAATTTCATTGAAAAATTTTATAAAGACAGAAAATCAAAAAATAATGCTATTTTACTTTTAATTATTTTTTTTGTCATTTTGTTCTTTTTTATAACAATACTTAGAATGAATATTACCTAAATGGAAAAAACAACCAAGTTTAAAAATATTTATTTTGTGTTCTACGTTTTCCTTTTTGCTTTTGGAATGCTAGGCCTATCGTTTGCATCTGTTCCTTTATATGATTTATTTTGTAGAGTTACTGGGTATGCGGGTACAACACAAAAAGCTTCTTTAGCCCCAGGTCCAAAAGTTGATGGTAGTTTGTATAAAGTAAGATTTGATGCAAATATTTCTCCAGACCTAAATTGGAAATTTGTTGCACCTAGTGATGAAATTCAATTAAAACCGGGTGTTGAAAAAATTATTTATTATACTGCAAAAAACTTATCGAAGGAACCATCTACAGGCACAGCATCATTTAACGTGTCGCCTCCTAAAGCAGGATCAGTTTTTATGAAAATTGAATGTTTTTGTTTTATAAATCAGAAATTAATGCCTAATGAAGAAGTTAAAATGCCTGTGAGTTTTTATATTGATCCTGAAATTGACAATGATGATAATCTTAAATCCTTAAATGAAATAACTTTGTCATATACTTTTTTTAAGGTTGAATAATTAGGAATTTCAAGCCAAATTACTTTGATTTATATGAAATTTTAATTTATAAATATTCTAAGGAGTATTTATGAGCGGAGACCAAAAACATCAATATCATTTAGTTGAACCAAGTCCNTGGCCTGCAGTTGGNTCTGCAGCTGGATTNACTCTAGTATTAGGGTTAACAATGTTTATGCATGAATATGCTTATTCNGTTTACATATTAGGGGCTGGTGTTTTAATGGTNTTAGCTACAATGTTTTTNTGGTGGAGAGANGTNGTTAGAGAAGCTGAATNCCAAGGTCATCATACNCCTATAGTTCAAATAGGCATGCGTTATGGNATGATGTTATTTATATCATCNGAGGTGATGTTTTTTGTGGCTTTTTTCTGGGCTTTCTTTGATNCAAGTCTTTATCCTGATACAGGTGTTTGGCCNCCCGCAGATATCACAACNTTTGATCCTTTTGATCTTCCACTAATAAACACAATGATACTTCTTNTNTCNGGATGTACAGTAACTTGGTCTCACCATGCTTTACAACANGGNAATAGAAAAGATTTTATAACAGGTCTAGTTCTTACAGTTTTATTAGGTGTAGCTTTTACTGCATTGCAAGCGTATGAGTATACTCATGCAGCTTTTNGCTTCACAGANGGTATATATGCATCAACTTTTTACATGGCTACAGGTTTTCATGGGTTTCATGTTCTTGTTGGAACAATATTTTTAGCTGTATGTTTGTTTAGAGGAATTAAAGGTCATTTCACATCAGAACATCATTTTGGTTTTGAAGCAGCGGCGTGGTATTGGCATTTTGTAGATGTTGTCTGGTTATTTCTATTTGTCTGTGTTTACTGGTGGGGTGGCTAAAGTCTTTTAGTCAAATGAAATCAATTCAATTTCGTCCATTATTATGGCCAACATTATTTAGCATAGTTTCTTTTTTAGTTTTAATTTCACTTGGTACTTGGCAAGTTAAAAGACTNTTTTGGAAAAATAATATAATTTCAAATTATACAGAAAAATTTGAAAAGAATAAGATTTTATATGAAAAATCATTTAAATATGATAGCACACAGGAATTTAGAAGAGTCTTAATTAAAGGAAAGTTTTTAAACAATAAAGAAACTTTAATTATAGGAAAAACATATGAAGGAAATGCCGGATTTCATNTAGTTACACCAATTCTAACAAATGAAAATAAGGTTGTACTAATAAATCGNGGTTGGATTAGTNAAAAACTTAAACTACAAAAATCAAGNCCATTTACTATNATTNAAGAAGAAGTTACNGTTGATGGAATAATNAGAAAGCCACAATTAAANGGATATTTTGTTCCTAAAAATGATANNNAAGNNGATTTTTGGTTTACAATAAAACCAAATGAAATAAAAAAAGCTCGTGANTTAGAGAAATATAGTTTTGAAGAAAACTTTTTTATAGATGCAATTAGAAATAAAAACAATCGAAAATTACCAATTGCTGCCCTTGGAAAACCAAATTTTAGGAATCAACATTTGTCTTATGCTATTACTTGGTATAGTTTAGCTTTAACTCTACTTATAATTTATTTTATATTTCATATTAAAGAAAAAAGATTAACATTTAANAAAAGAAGATGATGACCGAAATTAAATATTTAAGCACAAGAGGTCAAGAATCTAATTTGAATTTTGAAGATGTTCTTTTGTCTGGATTGGCTAGAGATGGTGGATTGTATTTACCTNATACTTGGCCAAGATTTTCTAATTTAGAATTAAATGAGATGAAAAATTTAGATTATATTTCTCTTGCTGAGAAAATTATTTCGCCTTTTGTTGGTAAAGAAATTAGATCTAAATTGTATGAAATGTGTAGAGAAGTGTATANTAATTTTAATCATGAAGAGGTTGTACCAATTAAAAAGTTAGATNCTAATNTATATGTCATGGAACTTTTTTANGGACCCACTTTTGCATTTAAAGATTATGCAATGCAATTTTTAGCTCATGTATTTGATTATGTTCTGAAAGAGAAGAAAAAAAAGATTTTAATTGTAGGNGCAACTAGTGGTGATACAGGATCTGCCGCACTAGAAGCTTTTAAAAATAATACAAATGTTGATTTATTTATTTTATTTCCAAATAACAAAATTTCCTTAATTCAACAAAAACAAATGACAACAATTTTTAAAAAAGGTTGTCAATCTNTAGCTATTGAAACTGACTTTGATGGTTGTCAATCAATTGTAAAAAGTTTATTCAGCGATTTGAATTTTAAAGATGAAGTAAAGTTGTCAGCGATTAATTCTATTAATTGGGTACGATTAATACCTCAAGTTGTGTATTATTTTTATGGAGCATTTAAGTTAGGCGCACCAAATAAAAAAGTTAATTTTTCAGTTCCAACTGGGAATTTTGGAAATATCTTTGCTGGCTGGGTTGCTAAAAAAATGGGATTACCAATTAATACTCTTATTTGTGCTTCTAACCAAAATGACATTTTAACTAGATTTTTTGATTCAGGAACTATGGAAAGAAAGTGTGTAGAAGAGTCTTATAGCCCCAGTATGGATATTCAGGTTTCAAGTAATTTTGAAAGACTTTTATTTGAAATGCTGGGAAGAGATAGCGATGCTCTTAATTTTTATATGGAACAATTTGAAAAAAATAAAAAATTTAATATTGATAAACCAATGTTGGAAAGATTTAATGATGATTTTGCAAGTTTTAAGGTTTCTGATGATGGAATCATAGATGAAATTAAAAATACTTATAACAAATCTAAATACTTGTTAGATCCTCACTCAGCTGTAGGTCTAAGAGCTGCAAAAACTGCAATTTCTGAAGGAAGAGTAGATGATAAAATTCCACTAATTTCTCTAGCTTGTGCGCATCCAGCAAAATTTCCAAAAGTGACAGAAAAAAGTTTAAATTTTTCTCCAGAAAATCCTCATTCTTTAGAACTAATTTTAGAAAAAGAAGAAAATTTTAAAATTTTAAATAATCAGATCCATGAAATTAAATCTTACATCAAGAACAATATGAGATAAATATGACAGCAAAAACAATTACCTTAAGTAATGGACTTACCATCCTTTTAGATCATTTTAATTCTAATACATTATCTATTGGTTTGTGGTTGAATGTTGGAAGCGTAAATGAAAATAATAAACAATTAGGTATTGCACATATGCTTGAACATATGGCATTTAAAGGGACTAAAAATAGAAATGCTTTTGATATTTCTAAGGAAATAGAGGATGTGGGTGGAGACATTAATGCATATACAAGTAAAGAGAATACTGCTTATTATGTAAAGTTACTTCCTAGTAACTATGAGTTAGGCATCGAAATTTTATCTGATATTTTCTTAAACTCTACTTTTCCNAAAGAAGAAATTGAAAGAGAAAGAGGAGTTATCATTTCAGAAATTGGTCAGTCTAATGATATGCCAGATGATAAGGTCTTTGATAAGTTTTACTCTTTAGCTTATCAAAATCAATCAATTGGAAAACCAATATTAGGAACAAAAGTTTCAGTTGGTGGGTTTAATAAAGATGATTTAAAAGAATTTTGTAATCAAAATTATAATCCGTCAAATTTGATAATTGGTATTAGTGGNAAATTTGATGAAANGAAAATTANTAATCAAATTAAAAAGAATTTTGAATTTTTAAAATCAGGTAATAAAAGTACTAAACCCAAATATAAATGGAATTCTGGATTTCATTCTGAAAAAAAAGATTTACAGCAAGCACATATAGTTTTTGGAGTGGAAGGATTGAGTAATGTAGATAAACAAAGACTAGACCTTTCTGCATTATCAATAATTTTAGGTGGTGGGATGTCTTCAAAATTATTTCAAGAAATCAGAGAAAAAAAAGGTTTATGTTACAGTATTTTTTCCTTTCAAAGTCAATTTTTATCTTCTGGTATTTTTGGTTTTTATTCTGCATGTAATCCAAATGATCTTGAAAATTTATTAGANACTTCTTTAAATGAAATTAAAAATTTNAGTAAAAACATTACTATTAATGATTTGGATAGAGCAAAAGCTCAATTAAGCTCAGGCTTTATAAGAGCACAAGATTTTACATTTAGTCGTTTAGAAAGAAATGTTAAAAGTCTTTTTACTCACTCTAAAATGTTTTCAGAAGATTATATTNTAAATAAAATTAGCGAATTGAAAATTTCAAATCTTTTAGATTTATATGATAGATTGTTCCATGATCCTAAAACTGTGTTATCTATAATTGGACCAGATCAAAAAGATTTTTCAAACTTAAATTTATAATTTTTAAATTAAGCATTTCCATGATATGGGTTTAACTTTTCCTTGACGATACCTGATTTTTCTACACAAATTTCCCATATTTTGTTGATCTCATTATTTTGAAAAATAATTTCATTTGATGTATTCATCAAATGCCATGAATTTTCTAACATCTCATTGTTAAATTGTTTATATCCCCAAACTGAACATCCAAGAAAAACTTTATAAAATTTAGGAGGTTTATTATTTGATATGTCTTCTAAAATTTTTAAAGAGGTTGTTAATCTTAGGTTTTTATTTATTGTTTCACTACCTTCATATTTGCATTCACTGGAATGTAATATAAATCCTTGACCTGTATGAACAGGTCCACCTATAAACACATCTTGATTAACTAATTTATCACTTACATTAAGTTTTATATTTTTTAAAATATTACTNACTTTAATGTTTTGCACNGGTTTGTTAATTATAAGNCCCATGANAGCTTTTTCTGAAAACTCACAAATTAANATTACTGTTTTTTGAAAAAATGGGTCAATTAAATTAGGCATAGAGATTAAAAGTTGACCAAAATAAGTATCATTCATATATATATTCTACACATAACATGAAATGAAAAAATAAAAATATATAAATATGNACATTTTCATAAAATTATTAAATTTAANAAAANTCTGGNTTATTTTAATTTTAATNTTATCATCTTCATCNCAAGCAAATTTATTAAATGAAAATAAACTNAATTATAAAGCTGACCTTCTGTTTGGNAAGTTTAACGACAAANAAAANTATTTACTTGCTGGTGTTAAAGTTAAATTAGATAATAATTGGAAAATTTATTGGAAAAACCCAGGTGAAGCAGGTTTGCCTCCCAAAATTATATTTGATAAAATCAGTAATGTATCAAATGTTAATCTGTTATTTCCAGAACCTAAAAGTTTTAAATTTTTTAATATAGATACATTTGGTTATGATAAAGAAATAATTTTTCCATTAAAAATTTATGTTAAAAATCCTGANAAAATAATTTTTGGAAATTTAAAATTTAATGCACAAATCTGTAATCAAATTTGTGTTCCCATAGAAGAAAATTTTAAATTAAATTATTTCCCTATAAATTCACAAATTTCAAATAGTTCTCTAAAAATAAATGAAGCACTAAATAAAGTGCCTAAATTATATAATTCACAAAGTAATTTTTTTCAAAAAATTGAAATTAATAATAGTTTTGCCACATTGTATTTTACAAGGCCTATATCAAGTTTTCGAATTATAATAGAAAATAAAGATAATTTTATCTTTCCACAAAGTTATCAAACTTATGAGAATATTAAAAATAATTTCATAAAATTTAAAATACCTTCAGAATTAAAAAATGAAATTAAAAATGATCAATTAAAAATNAATTTTTTTTCAAATNAAATGAANTTTTTTTATGATTTTCCAGTAAAAGATTTTTGGTCAACTGAAAAAACTTATTTATATTTTATTTCTATAGCTTTATTGGCAGGATTTATTCTAAATTTTATGCCGTGTGTTTTGCCTGTATTATCATTAAAAATTGCTAATTTTATATCAACTACAAATAGCAATGGTTTTAAGCTTAAACGGAAAATTTTTAATCAAATTTTGGGAATTATTACGTCTTTTTTTATATTATTTTTAACTATTAGTATTTTTAGAAAATTAGGGAATTCAATTACTTGGGGTTTTCAATTTCAAAATGATTATTTTTTACTTATTATTTCATTAATTATTTTTTTACTAAGTTTTAACCTTTTTGGTTTTTATGAATTAAGGTTGCCTTTTAAACTTAATCAAACTTTGTCTAGACTTAATTACAAAAAGTATGAAGATTTTTTGTCAGGTTGTTTATTAACAATTCTTGCAACACCTTGTACTGCTCCGTTCGTTGGAACGGCTGTAATTTTTGCTTTGTCAGGTAGCTATTTTGATTCTTTTTTAATTTTCTTTTTTATGTCAATAGGGATGTCTATTCCACTTTTTCTAGTCCTTTTAAATCCTTATATATTTAATTTTTTCCCTAAAAGTGGCAATTGGTTACTTTATTTTAAAAAATTAATGGCTGTAATATTTATGTTATCTGGTTTATGGTTTTTTTCTATTTTTCTTAATAATAATTTTAATAATATATTTACTTTTAATTATGATAGTCAAATTAATTGGAAAACTTGGGATTTAGAAAAAGACCCTAATTTGATTAAAGACTTAGTTTCAGAAAATAAAACGGTTTTTCTAGACATTACTGCTGACTGGTGTATCACTTGCCAATATAACAAATTAAATGTTTTAAATGATAAAGATATTAAAGAAGTTATTAAAAAAAATAATGTTATTATGTTACAACTAGATTGGACAAAAAAAGATTTAAATATAAAAAATTTCTTAATTTCAAAAGATAGATATGGTATTCCTTACAATGAAATTTATAACTTTAAGTTTAAAGAAGGGCTCTTATTGCCGGAGCTTTTAAATAAAAAACAGTTAATTAATATATTAAATCAATAATTTATAATTCAGGAGATGAAATGATTAAGGTTGGAGATGAATTACCTCAAGGTATTTTAAGAACTAAAACAGCAGCTATACATGAATTGAAAACAGATGACATGTTCTCTGGTAAAAAAGTTGTTCTATTTTCACTTCCAGGTGCTTTTACACCAACTTGTTCAGCCAAGCATTTACCTGGTTTTAAAAATTTATATCAAGATATTATAGATAAAGGTGTAGACAAAATAATGTGTTTTGCTGTTAATGATCCACATGTCATGAAGGCTTGGGCAGAACAAAATGATGTATTTGGTAAAATTGAAATGATTTCTGATCCTGATGCTTCTTATACAAAGGAGATAGGTTTAGATTTTTATACTCCTCATATGGGTATTAGATCAGTTAGATTTGCTATGATTATTGATAATAAAGTGATTACTCATTTGTTTGTAGAAGAGCCTGGTGTTTTTGATGTATCAAGTGCAGAAAATATTATTAAACATTTGTAGTTGTATAATTTTCTATATTATAACTTTTTTGATTTTTCATTGATAAAACTGCGTATTCATCAGCTAGATTATTATATGTATTATTTTCATGAGCTTTTACCCAGTTCCAATTAATTTTGTACGTGTTATTCAAATCATAAAGCTGTAACCACAAATCTTTATTAGCAACTTCTTTTTTTTGTGAGTTTTTCCAGTTATTTTTTATCCAATTATGAATCCAAACCGTAATACCATTTTTTACATAATTGGAATCTGTATATAAGTTAANATTTATCCTAGGGTCAATTAATTTAATAACATTTATTGTTGCCATTAGTTCCATTCTATTATTAGTAGTATTAGTCTCATACCCTGTTAATATTGAAATTAAATCATGAATAATAACGCCTGACCAACCACCAGGGCCAGGATTTCCAGAACATGACCCGTCGGTAAAAATATCAATTTCTTCTTTTGAAATATTTAATTTAATCATACAAAAAATCTAGTGTATTTGAATTAAAGTATAATAATTTATCAATATACTCTTGTGGATCCTTCCTTTTTACATAACTATTTTCTGGTGTATTGTACCAATCAAATAACCTAGTNATAAGAAATCTCAAAGATGCACCTTTTGCAAGTATATTTAGNGAAAAAATTTCATCTTTTGTTAAATTATTATGTAGTGTAAAACCTTTTATTAAATTTTTAACTTTCTCAATATTTAAAGTGTTATGTTGGTCAAAGCACCATGCATTTATGACAATAGCTATTTCATAAATCTTTATATCTACGCAAGAAAAATAAAAATCAATTACACCAGAAACTTTATTATTCAAAAAAAATACATTATCTGGAAATAAGTCACCATGTATAATTCCTTTTGGCAAGTGACTTGGCCATTTTTCTAAACAATCTTTTAAACTATCTTCAATTAAATCACATAGTCCATTACTTAAATTATCAATTTCTTTTTCTGATATAGAATTCTTACAGTCTTGGAAGATTTTTTTACAGTCTTCAAGAGATAAACTATTTTTTCGAATTAGATCACAATATCTACTTTTATTTTGAAGATTACCAATCAAATCTCCAATTAAATAACAATCATTATCAGTAATATTAACTTTTGGTTTGCCTTCTAAAAAATCAACTAAAATAAAATTTTTTGTATTAAATTTATTTAAAATTTCTCCTTTATTGTTTTCTATGGGTTTGGGTGATATGAAGTCATTTTTATTTAGAAATTTCATTAAATTTATAAAAAAAGGAATTTCTTTTGAATCTACTCTATTTTCAAAAATAGTTAATATAAATTTACCTTTTTTTGTTCTAATAAAATAATTTGTATTTTCTATACCTTCTTGAATTCCTTTGAATTGAACTACGTCACCTATTGGATAATCATTGATTATAGATTGAATCTCTNTTTCATTTAATTTTGTATAAACAGCCAATTTAAAAACTATCTTAATGATTTTGGTAAATTAAAAATAATATCTTCTTTGACAACTTCATGATTAATTAAGTTAACTTCGAATTTTCTTTTTAATTTTGAGATAAGTATTTGAACTAATGTTTCTGGAGCTGAAGCCCCTGCAGTAAGCCCAATGTTAATAGAGTCTTTAAAATTAAAATTATTTAAGAAAATATTTAAATCATCTTCATCTGAAATTAAATACGAATTTGAAACTCCATTTTTTTTTGCCACCTCTACAAGTCTTTGGGAATTAGAAGAATTTTGTGCACCAATTACTAAAATATAATCACACATATCTGCCATGGATTTTACAGCTAATTGCCTGTTGGTAGTAGCATAACAAATATCTTCAGTTGAAGGTCCTTTTATATCAGGAAATCTTTGTTTTAAAACTTCAATTATTTCTTTTGTATCATCAACTGATAAAGTTGTCTGTGTAGCATATGCNAGATTATTTGTATCCTCAATATATATATTTTTNGCTTCATTCAAACTTTCAATTAAAATTACATTTCCATCCGGAACTTGCCCCATAGTTCCTATAACTTCAGGATGATTTTTATGTCCAATTAATAAAATTTTTCTGGAACTATTGAAATGTTTAATTGTTTCATTNTGAACTTTTGTTACCAATGGACAAGTAGCATCAATTGATAACATTTTTCTTTTTTTTGCATTAACAAAAACAGATTTGGGCACTCCATGAGCCGAAAAAATTATTGTTGAATTTTCAGGAGCATCAGTTATTTCATCAACAAATATAGCGCCTAAACTTTCTAAAGACTTTACAACATCTTTATTATGAACAATTTCATGACGAACATAAATAGGAGATCCATATTTTTTTATAGCTTGTTCTACTATCTTAACAGCNCTGTCAACACCTGCACAAAACCCTCTAGGTGAAGCTAGATAAAGATTTATATTTTGTTTTACCATATGTTAAATGTGTTATATTAAATAGATTATGATATTAGGATATTTGGTTAGAAAAATAAATATATTGTTATTTGTTTTTATTATAACAGGTTGTTCAACTGTTAAAAATAACATGTCAAATTTAAACGAAGTTTTTTTTAAGGAAGAAGTAATTTGTCCTTTAATTATGACACCTGAGGGATCAGAAGAACTGATTGCTATTTCTCAAAATAATAATAATACCTCTTATGTTGGGTTCAGAGGAATAAAGAAGACTTGTTTTTTAAGTGGTGATATAATTAATATGAATATTACTGTGAACCTTAGATCAGTGAGAAAAAATTTTCAAAATGATGATTTAATAAAACTAAAAATTTCTTTAGTTTCAACAAAAAATAATAATGCAGAATTTGATAGAGACGATTTTGAATTAGGTTTTTTTCTTAAATCAGGTAGTGAAATTGTTGAGAGAGAATCAAATATGAGTGTTATTATACCTAAAGATGGAAAAGTATATATTGGATTATTTCAAAATTAACTAAAGTTTTTCTTTAAGTTTTTGTTTAGAATCTGAGTATAAGGCTTTTTGAATTTTGCTATCTAACTCGTTTTGAATATATACTTTAGCAGATTTAACAGACAATTCAGCACTTATATTTTTAATGTTATTTAGTGCCTCTACTTGAGCATTGTTTATTTTTTGTTTAGCTTGTTCTTCTTTTCTTTTAATTATAATATCAGATTTTTTAAGAGCATCAGCTTCAATTTGTTTAGCTGTAGATTTAGCATCATTAATAATATCTAAAACTTGTTTATTAATTTCTTTTTGTTTTTTTAAGCTTGCATTTAACTCAGCTTGAGCTTCTTCTCGCAACTTTTTTGCTTCATTTAGCTCATTTTCAATCATCTTTTTTCTTTGGTCTAGATTAGTGGTTAAAGCTGACCATAATTTTTTGCCAACTAAAACAAAAAACAAAATGAAAGCTATTAAAACCCATGCTGTTTGACTTAATCCCATTGAAAAAAACCTATGTTAAAATCTTTACTTCTTGTTTAAGAATATTTGTTAGTTTACTTTTATTTGATTTTATATTTGTAGTTTTAGATATTATAAGATCAGAAAGTTCAAATGCTTCATTAAAAATATCTTTTAGAANTATAGACTTTTCTTTGTCGATATCTTTTAAAGATTTTTCAATTTTTTCATTTAACTTAAAATTTAAATCCTTAATTATTTTTTCAGAACTAATCTGACTTTCAGAAACAGCTTTTTCAATAATAGATTTGGCATCAATTTTTGTTTGATCTAATTGAGCATTAACCTTTTCTAAAGTATCATCTGATTCTTTCTTAAGGGCTTTAGCTTTTATCAAATCATTTTGTAAATGCTGTTCTCTATCATTAATTACATCTGATATCTTTGGAGTTATTACATAAGACATTACAAGATACAAACTTAGTAAGCTAAGAATACTCCAAAAGATTAACGAAGGATAAGTTGTAAAATCTAGTTGAGGCAAACCTTTTCCTGCAGAATATGCAGGGCTTACTAATAAAAATGTTGATAGAGCTAAATTAAAATATTTAATCATTAATATACTTAGTTATTAATTAAAAAGTATAAAGTAATAACAATGCTATAACTAATGCAAATAACGCAACAGCTTCAGTAAGTGCAAATCCTAAAATACCAATTCCAAATACTTCATTTTTAGCACTTGGATTTCTTCCAATAGCATTTACCAATGCTGCAAAGATATTACCAATACCTACGCCAACACCTGCAAGAGCTATTACGGCTAAACCAGCACCAATAAGTTTCGCGGCTTCCATTTCCATTTTAATTTCCTTTCTTTAAAAGTTAATGTAGATGTAACGCATCATGAAGATACATACAAGTTAAAATACTAAAAACATAAGCTTGTAATGCTGCAACCAAAAACTCTAATCCTGTTAAACCAATTACAGCCAATAATGGTAATACAGCACCTGCTTTTAAAACACCTGAGGCAGATGTCATCATTATAATCAAACCTGCGAAAACTTTCATCATAGTATGGCCAGCCAACATATTTGCAAATAATCTGACAGATAAACTCACCGGTCTCATTAAATAGGATATTATTTCAATAGGTATTAATAAAGGTGCAAGAGCTATTGGCACACCAGATGGAAAGAAAAAAGTAAAAAATTTAAGTTTATGTTTTATCAAAGCTATTAACGTAACACCGATAAAAATGATTAAGGCTAAAGTTATAGTTACAATGATCTGTGATGTAAAAGTATAACTATACGGGATCATTCCTAGTAGGTTTCCAAATAAAATGAACATAAAAAGACTAAAAATAAACGGAAAATATTTCTTTCCACCAGTACCGACATTTTCTTTAACCATATTTGATACAAATTCATATAATAATTCTACACTACTTTGAAAACGGTTTGGAATTAAAGAACTTTTTTTTATTCCCAAATATAAGAATAGAGAGGATACTATTACNGACAAAACCATAAATAAAGATGCATTTGTAAATGAAATATCATANCCAAAGGCTTCAAGAGGTACAAGTGTTTTTATCGTAAATTGTTCAACTGGTGACTTCATAATTAATTTTTTTTACCTTTATCAAAATAACCTATTTTTAAACCATTTCCTGACAACTGTCTCCAGAGATTATATATACCTGCAAATGCTCCTAAAAAAAAGAAAATAATTAAAAATAATGGTTTTGTTTCTAGCCAATTATCAATAAGTAGTCCTAATCCTGTTCCAATTATTAACCCTGCAACAAGTTCTGTGGCAACTCTTGATAATGTACTTAAAAAACTTTTATCAACAGATTTTTTATTTATTGATACATTTTTTTTTGAGAGGGCTAAATCTATTTTTTTATCTAATTCTTTGTTCATTATTAATTTAACTGGCTTCTTTTATTTCGACTGCTTTTTCTAAATCTACTGATAATAATTTACTTATCCCTTTTTCTTCCATTGTTACACCGAGTAATTTATTCATTTTTGCCATTGTTAATCTGTGGTGAGTGACAATTAAAAAACTAATATCTTGNTCATCAGACAAGTACTTAAGTATATCACAAAATCTACCAACATTAGTGTCGTCCAGTGCAGCATCAACTTCATCTAATATACATAATGGTGAGGGATTTGATAGATAAACTGCAAATATTAATGATATGGATGTTAAGGCTTGTTCTCCACCAGATAAAAGAGAAAGAGATTGCATTTTCTTTTCTGGTGGGCTGGCAAATATTTCTAATCCAGATTGCAATGGATCATCAGAACCAATGAGTTTTAATTCTGCATTGCCACCATTAAATAATTTAGTAAAAATCTTTTTAAAATTATCATTAACTTCATCAAAGCTACTACGTAACCTATTTCTACCTTCTTTATTTAGTTCTGTTATTCCATCTTCTAATTTTTTAATTGCAAGAGATAAGTCTTCTTTTTCATTTTGCATTTCTAAAAGTTTAGATTTAAGNTCATTAATTTCAATTTCTGCTCTTAAATTTACTGCTCCTAAATTTTCTCTTTCACGAACAAGTCTCTCAACACTTGCTTCTAATGAATGAATTTCATTTTGATCAACATTTCTTAATTNTATTTTGTCTTGATTAGCGTCGAGTAAGTCCTTAAGACTNATGGATAATTTATCAGTAACTTTATCGTTAAGACCATCAACTTTAGATTTAATTATATTAAGTTCACTTTCCATTTTGATATTTTCAGTCTTATAAATTTCAAGATTAAGACTTTCATCTTTTTGTTCTTTTTCTATATCTCTAATTTCTGTTTCTTTTCTAACGACGTCATCCTCACTATTTTTTTGATCTTTAATTGCTTGAATAAGTTGTTCATCAAATTTTTTAATATTTTCTAACATTTGATCAGGTAGTTGTACTAAATCATTTATTTCTTTNGATAGATTTTCTTTTTTTTGAGATAAATTTTCACATCTTTCTAAAGATTGTTTTTTTCGTAATTCCCATTCTTTTTGTTCAATCAATAATTGGTCTAGNTTTTTATTTCTATATTCTTCATCAGAATTTATTTTTTTTTCATTTGATAATGCAACTTCAAAATCTGATTTAAGATTATCATTTTCGCTTCTGACTTTTAGTTCATCTGTTTGTAATTCACTAAGATTATCAAATTTATCTAATTGAATTTCTAATTCATTAATTCGTTTATCATTTTCTGCCGAAGAACTTTTAAATTCTTTGATNAAATCATTAGATTGATTGATTTTGTTTTCAGAAATTGTGATTTCAAACTTTGTTTTATTTATTTCTTTTTCCAGNTNATCTATTTTACCAATTTCATCTAATTTTTTAGATTTTGTATTCTCAAAATCTTCTTCAATTTTTATAATCTTATTATTTATTTCATTAAGTTTTATTTCACTTTTATTTAAATTTTCTAATAAACTTTTATATCTCTTTTTTTGAACTAATCTATTAGCGAAGCTATTCCTGCCATTAGGAAGTTCAACATATCCATCCCACCTCCAAAGACCACCTTTTGGGGTTGTTAAGACTTGACCATAAGTTAACTCTTTTTGAAGTTCAAAAGCTTTTTCAGAATTTTTTACTAAACCTACCCCTTTAAGTGAGTTTTTTAAAATTTTATGATCATTAATATCTTCAGTTAAGGGTTTACAAGAATTTGGTAGTTTAATATTTTCGTTATTTTCAAAACCTCTTAACCAAAAATTTTCTTTATTTTGATCTTTATTACTTACTATGGATGCTGAAAGTGATTCTCCTAAAACATATGCAATTGGACCTTCAAGATTATTAATTTTTTCAATTGAACTTTCTAAACTATTTTTGTCATCTAATGTTATAAAATTCTTAATCGTTTCAATCTCAGTTTTAAAATTACTGACATCTGATTCTAAAGTNATTTTTTCTCCTTTAAGAGAATTAAAATTATTTTCTAAGTTTTTAAGGTTTTTTTCAGTTNCTCTGTTAGTCATAATAACTTGTTTGTGCTCATTTTGAATTGCTTTAATTTTTTCTTTTAATTCTTTCAGTCTTAGAGATTCATCCTGTGTTTCAAGAGATAAGAGTTTCTCANTATTTTTTCTCTTATTTTGAAGTGCAATTTCGAGTTGTTCCTTTATTTCCTTTTTATTTGATGAAAGTGAAATAATTTTAGAATTTATATCTGTTAATTTTATTGTTGAGTCTTCTAATTTTTTTCTAATTTGTGANGTATTTTTTTGTGCTTCTTCAATATTCTTANAAAAATTAAAGCCCTTTTCATTTAAAGATTGGATTTCATTTGAGAGATATTTTATTTTGTTTTTTGCATCAGTAATAAATATATCTTCTCTATTATATTCTTCATCAATCTGCGTTATTTGGTTTTCAAGTGATATTTTTCTTTGATTATGAGAATTAATTTCTTGTTCTAATTTAATCTTTCCTATTTTTAAATTTTGAACAATTTCAGTTTTTGAGTTATCAATTTTTTTTAAAGATGGTAGTTCATTAAAAAAATTTAATTTTTTAGTTTCTAAATTACTAATTTTTCTTTGATAATCTTCAANAACTTTTGAATTTTCAGTAATTTTGTTTTTAATTTTGTCTTGTGAATAATCTAGCTCCNCAAATTGGGTAATAAATAAAGAAGTTTCAGCTTTTCTTAATCTTTCACCAACAGATCTATACCTAGCAGCTTGTCTAGCTTGTTTAGATAAATCATTTATTTGGTCTTGAATTGTCAATTCAATATCTGAAAGACGATCTAAGTTATTGGCTGCAGAATTTAATTTTAATTGAGATTCATGCTTTCTGTTATGAAGACCAGTAATATTAGCTGCTTCTTCTAAAATATTTCTTCTTACTTCTGGCTTTGATTCAATTATCTCTGTGATTTTTCCTTGCCCTACTATTCCAGATGATTTTGAACCAGTGCCACTATCAGCAAAAATTAATTGTACATCTCTTGCTCTAGCATTTTTTCCATTAATTTTATATGTTGAACCTTTATCTCTTTCTAATTTTCTAGAAATTTCTATTTCATTGATGTTTGTGTAAGGGTAGGGCAATTTTTTTTCTGAATTATCCACCTTAATTATTACTTCAGCAAAATTTCTTGATGGACGGTCATTAGTTCCTGAAAAAATAATACTATTCATTTCTGGACTTCTCATTTGTTTTGGAGAATTTTCTCCCATCACCCATTTAATAGCTTCAACTATATTAGATTTGCCACAACCGTTTGGTCCGACTACTCCAGTTAATCCAGAAGTTAAATTAACCTCTGTGGGATCTAGAAACGATTTAAAGCCAATCATTTTAATAGATATAATTTTCAAGAAATTTACCTTTTAATTTAACAACTNAAAATCTTTTAGTTTTTTTACAAACTCNTTATATTTNAAGGCCCCNGAGATAACATGTTTATCATTTATNACAAATGTTGGAGTTGAGGATATNTTAAATNNAGAGTTTTCNTCCTCCATCTTCTTTAAAATTTTTTCCATTAATTCTTTATTATTTAATATTTNATTAAATTTTTTTTCTGATATGCCAAATAGCTTTGACAATTTTAAAAGTTCTGTAACAGGATCCTTGGAATATGCCCATTTTTTTTGATTTGATAATAACAAACTAGTTGTTTCGACATAACTTTCACTCGGAATTGATCTAGCTATAGAAGCTGCGAACATAGCAAGTCTATCAAGTGGATAATCAATAAATTCAAATTTAACTTTTCCTGTATCAATAAGTTCTTTTTTAACCTTTGGGTATGTATTTTTATGAAAGCTAGCACAATGGCTACATGTAAGCGAGAAATACTCTTTGATGACTATAGGTGCATTTTTTTCTCCAACAACAATTGGAGGTAATTTAATATCATTAGCAAATGAAAAATTAAGTCCAATTAATAACTTGGCTAAGATTAAAATAAATGTATTTAATATTTTAAAAGTCATAATTTATGTATATATGAAACNTTTTTGTCTGTATATCTTTAACTTAATTATAGCCATTTTTAATAATCTTTATTTTATCAATAGCTTTAAATCCAAAAAAATTATTTGCTAAATTTAAAATTTTGACTTGTTCCATTTGAATTTCTAGTTCGAACCCTCTTTTAACTTCTAAAACCAAAGTACCATTTTTATTATTCTTTTTCATAAATTGGACTTTAATAGGTTTCACAACATGAGAATATTTAGAAAAAATTTTATCCCAATTTAAAATTAATTTAGCCTCAAATAAGTTATTTTTACTTAAACAATTCTCAGCCAATGAATATGTTAAAGTATCTAATTTTTTCATAATTGATTTAAAACTTTTATGTATTAAAAATAAAGTATGCAATCATTAAAATTATCAGAAATTGTAATAAATTGGTATAAAAAAAATTTAAGAATACTGCCGTGGAGGCCTAAAAATTTTAATCAAAAAATAGACCCATATATAGTCTTTCTTTCAGAGTTTATGTTACAACAGACAACAGTAAAAACTGTTATACCTTATTTTATAAATTTCTTGNAAAAATACCCAACTATTGAGATCTTGGCGAAAGCTAAATTAGATGATGTTTTAGCAATTTGGTCTGGATTAGGCTATTACAGGAGAGCAAATAATTTATATAAAAGTTCTAAAATTATTATTAATGAATTAAATGGTGTAATTCCAAATAATTATGAAGATTTAATTAAATTACCAGGCATAGGAGATTATACTGCAGCTGCAATTTGTGCAATTGCATTTGATAAAAAAGTAGTTGTAATTGATGGTAATATTGAAAGAGTAATATCTAGATTATTTGAATTAGATTTAAGAGGGAATGATCTAAAGAAAAAAGTCAGAGAAATTCTGTTTTTAAATATACCTGGTAAAGAGAATTCTCTATTTACACAGGGTTTAATGGATATTGGTGCAACTGTTTGCAAGCCCAAAATTATAAATTGTGAAAGGTGTCCTTTGTCAGAAAATTGTAGAGTTGCATTTAAAAATTCAGCAATCAATTATCCCTTAAAAATAATTAAAGAAAAAAAAATTAAACGTACAGGAAATTTTTATTGTTTAATAAATTCTAAAAAGGAAATTTTATTTTTAAGAAACANCAATTTAGGTTTGTTTGAAAACATGCATGTTTTACCTTCTGATGGATGGCTTAAAGATAATCATAATTTAGATTTTAATATATTTTCAATAAATGAAAGATTTGATTGCGGTGTCATAAAACATAGCTTCACTCATTTTGACCTTGATAGTAAAGTAATATTATTAAAAGTAGATGATAATCAAATTAAGTTAAAAGATAATTGCATATTTATTAAACCTGAAAATTTGGATATGTTTAGTATACCGACTCTATATCATAAAATAATTAAATTAGTTTTAAAAAATATCTAGTGTCTAAAATGTCTCATTGATGTAAAAATCATAGAGATATTTCTTTTGTTAGCCTCGGCTATTACTTCATTATCACGAATGGAACCTCCAGGCTGAATTATAGCAGAAACTCCAGCCTCTGCAGCAGAAATAACAGTATCAGAAAATGGAAAAAACGCATCACTTGAAAGAACACTTCCTTTTAAAGAAACATCTTTTTTTTCAGAATTTACCTGACTTCTAATAAATTTATCTTTTGCTATCATAACAGAGTCTATTCTACTCATTTGTCCAGCTCCAATTCCTAAAGTTTGAGCATTCTTTGCAAAAATTATAGCATTTGATTTAGTATGTTTTGAAACAATCCAAGCAAACTTAAGATCTTTAATTTCATCTTCAGTTGGCTTTTTGTTTGTAACAATTTTAAAATTAATTTTTTCGAGAGACCCAATATCTTTATCTTGGATCAAGAATCCTCCAGATATTGTTTTAATAAAGAGATCATTTTCAATTTCATTTTTATTTTTTTTGCAAAGCAATACTCTTAAGTTTTTCTTTTTAAATAAAATCTCTTTTGCAGTTTCAGTTATGTCTGGAGCAATTATGACTTCTAAAAAAATATTAGACATTTGTTTAGCCACTTCCTCAGTAAGAGTTCTATTTAAAGCAACTATTCCACCAAATGCACTTGTTTTATCTGTATTAAATGCGTTTTCCCAGGCTTTTGTAATATTCTGATTTTGTGAAACCCCGCATGGGTTGGCATGTTTAATTATGGCTACAGCTGGTTCATTGAATTCGTTTACTAATTCAAAAGCTGCATCAGCATCATTAAAATTATTATAAGATAGTTCTTTACCTTGAATTTGATTATAATGAGCTATTCCTGATTTACTTTGTTGATTGATATTAGTGAATAATCCTGCTTTTTGATGTGGGTTTTCTCCATACCTCATTTCAATTTTTTTGGTCAAATTTAGATTTATTGTCTCTGGTAACGTAGGTTGATCATTACTACTATTAAACCAATTTGATATTGATCTGTCATATTCTGCAGTAATGTTAAAAGCTTTTGCGGCTAAAGACTTTCTATATTCTAAATCTATCCCCTCATTTGAACTTAATTTTTCAATTAATAAATCGTAATCATTTATATCAACTACAACCGTTGTAAAAGCAAAGTTTTTAGCAGCTGATCGAATTAATGAAGGACCTCCGATATCAATGTTCTCAATTATTTTATCATGAGAACTTAATTCTTTTCTAGCCTCATCAAATTTATATAAATTAACTATAACTAAATCAATACTTTCAATTTTAAGTGAATCTATTGTTTTGAGATCATTTTCATTATTTCTTCTATAAAGTATCCCACCAAATATTTTAGGATGAAGCGATTTAACTCTACCATCTAAAATTTCAGGAAAATTTGTTATTTCAGTAATGTCAATTACATCTATTGAATGNGATTTTAAATATTTTGCAGTACCTCCAGTAGATATTATATTTATATCAAGTTCTTTTAATTTTTTGGCAACAATTTCAATTTTGTTTTTGTCCGTTAAAGAAATTAGTGCATTTTTTATTTTTAATTTTGTCATTTTATTTCTCGAATTTTAAAGACCATTTTNTTATTAACTTATTTAATTCTCTAATTTTTTTTAGTTCAACTAAANTCACTATTTGCTTACTAACATATCTTTCAGAATTCTGATATATTATAGTATTATCTATTTCAATATTATCTGAGGATGAAAAAAATTTACCGATAATTTTATTTGTTGAATTTTGAAGCAATAAATTTTGATTTTGTAATTTAATAGGATTAATTTCATGATGTAAATGAAATCTTATTGTAGCAAATTTTGGTTTGATTCCATAATTACCTATAGAAAATATTTCGTCCTCTCCAATTAAATCTGGAGATTTTTTTGAAATAAAAAGTCTTCTTTTATGACCAATTCCAAAAAGAGATTTATAAGCATCGTGTGATACTTGAACTAAATATCCATTTTCATCTTCATTCTTTTTTACTTCAAGGTGATTGATTTTTCTTAGACCTGTTAAATCAAGGTTATTTCTATCATCAATAGATAGAGAGCTATGTGCAGCTGTTGAAGATATAGCTCTCAAATCATTATTGTTGTTTGATTTAAAATAAAAGCTACCAACATTTGTTATAATTTTAGCTTTTTGATAAAAAAGTTCAAAAGCAGATAGACTAGCCTTGTTATTTAAAATTTTATTATTAAAAAAAAGATCTTTGTTTCCTGCATCAAGGATCATATTTAAATTATTTGAAGAAATAGAAATATAACCTGAGTGTCTAGCAAATGAAAAATTATATTTAGTACCACTTAATCGTTTTAAAGTTTCAGAAATTTTTTCTTTTTTTATTAATGAACCTGAGTTAAAGCTACAAAATGAATCCTTAGTTACACAAAAAATTTTAAAATAATCTCCCATAACTTTCACTAAGGTTTGAATAATGGGCGAGTTTAATTTTCTATTCGTTGCTATTGCTGATCTAATCTCTAATAAATCTCTTAAAACATCTAATTGGATCATAGGGCATCTAGATAAATGTCCTCCATCCTTTAAAATAAAATTTTCAGATAAAGTTTTGAGCCGATTCAAGAATGAATTTATTTTATTTAAATCATTAAATAAAAAAATATTTCCTATTATAAGGCCTTTTATTGTTTTGAAATTATATAAATTTGTATTTTTTTTTAATAAATAATCTAATAATTCTAATTGAATATAAATTGAATTTAAATTTTTTTTTTGAAATTTTATGTCACCACTTTTTGCGTACCATGAATAAGTCATACACATAATTGTAATTCTTTCGGCTATTAAATTGGGCTTAAAGGATTTAGAAAATAAATTTTTATTATTATCAATCCAATGATTGACAATTTTTCTAGCTATCGACCGGGTTTTCAAAATTCCACATGATTTAAGATCTCTTAAAAAGTCAAAGTTATCTATATTCTGTATCTTATTGATAGGGTATTTTGCATTGGTAATTAATTCTCCATTTTGAGAATCACCACTCCAAATATCAGAGAAAATAATATGTGGGTNATCTGCATCTATAAATTTTAATTTCTTTTTAAATAGATAATTTTTTATCTTATTTGAGAATAAATTTATCATCTAAAATTTTCTTTCAATTATTGCAGAAAAAAAACCATTATTACCATTAAGATGATCATTTTGATGCACTTTAAAATCAATAGGAAGGAATTTTAAATAACCCATAGTATTTAATTTTAAAGTTGTTTTTAAGTCTTGAANATATTGATTGAGATTTAAAATTTGAAAATTAGTGTTTGTTTTCAAAAATTTATTTACAATATCTTCGCCCTCTTCTTCTTCCAAAGAACAAACAATATACATTAAATATCCACCTACTTTAATATTTGATGCAGCATTTTTTAGTAATTCTTGTTGTATTCTTTGAAGCTTCGTTAAGTCAATAATATTGTTTCGAATTAAAATATCAGGGTTTTTTCTAATTGTTCCTGTTGATGAACAAGGAGCATCAATTATTATTATATCTTGTTCTTCTGGGAATTTGTAAGTTCTTCCATCTACAGAAATTAATTTTGATTTAAAATTTAGACGTTTCAAGTTGTCTGACATTATATTTAATCTTTTTTTATTTATATCATTACTTACTATTTCATAACCATTATCTAAAAGTTGAAATGTTTTACCTCCAGGAGCGGCACAAATATCAGAGATTTTTAAAAACTCATTATTTTTATTTATCTTTTTTAAAAATTTTAATAGGTATTCTATGTGTAAATACGAGCTTAAATCTTGAACCCACCAAATCCCTTTATTGAAATATAAAATATCATTTATTTTTCCTTTATAATTACTCCTAATTACATTTGGATGAATTTCATGCCCATCTAAAAATTTTATTAAATTATTTTTCATTTCAATATTCATTTTTTTAGAGCAAATTATGTCTAAGTAAGGTTCTTTGTTTAAAACTTTTAACATTTTTGTTGTTTTTATTTTTCCATATTGTTTTTCCCAACTATTTAACATCCATTTTGGATAATTGTTTTTTATATCCCAATTACTTGAAGATAGGTTGTCTTTTTGTCTAACTATGTTTTGTAGAACAGCATTAATGAAGCCTGAATATTTCACCCCACAAAGAATTTTTGATAAATCCACGTACGAGTTTAAAACTGCATAGTGTGGTGTTCTTGACCAAATAATTTCTGCTGTACCTAATAAGAGTATTCCATCTAAAAAGTATAAGTTNTTACTAACTTGTTTTTTTANAAACTTTTTAAGAAAGAATTTTATTTGATTATGATTCCTCAATGCCAAATGGATTAAAAAGTAGATAAATGATCTATCTTTGGAATTTAAGCTATTAAAAGATTTATCATTTCTAAANATNTCACTCAGTTTATTTTTTTTAATAAAAAGCAATTCCCATATTTTTAAAGCAACAAATCTTATATTTTTTTTGTGTTTTACATCAGAATTCATATATATGATTATATAGCTCTATTTAAAATAAAACCGAAAGGGTTTTTATGAAACAAGAAAAAAAAAATGAAAAAAAAATACTTTCAAATAAAAATAAAAAAATTAATAACTCAGAAAAAATTAAAATTACTTCTTATAAGGAAATTGGGGGGCCTAAAGGTAAAGAGCCTACTAGATACGGTGATTGGGAAAAGAATGGAAGATGCAGTGATTTTTAATCAAAATGGAAGATAGTTTAAAAACAGAGATAATAATTAAATCTGTAACTAAAATCGCACAACAGGACGGAATTCCAGTTTTTGTAGTAAAAAAGGGTGATCCAGATTCAGGGATCATTCTAATAAAAATTGATTTGTTGAACGGCAAAGGTCAACTTATAAGAAGAAATTATTCCTATTCTCTAAAAAAAAATAAATCAATAATTGAATATATAAAGTTACATAAAGAAATAGAATTAGAATATCCAAAGCTTCAAAAATTAATTGAAAAAGAAATTAAAATTGACACTGATGCTTGGGTAGTCGAGATAGAGGATAAACAAGGAAGAAATTTTTTTGAAAAGATTTAATGTAATATTTTTTCTAATTCTTCATTTTTTTCATAAATCCCTAATAATTCTCCTTTAAATTTAAGAAGATTATACATTTGTTCTAAATTGTAAGTATTTATATTTAACTTCTTACCAATTTCAATTATTGAGCCAATTATAGGGTCAATTTCCAATGGTTTTCCTGCCTCTAAATCTTGTGCCGTTGAAGGTTTGTGGCCTTGAATTGAAGTTGCACCTTTAATTCTATCATCNATTGAAACTCTAAACTTTATCCCAATTTCTTCTCCAACAAGTTTACATTCTTCCATCATTTTTTTTATTAAATTTAATATTGCTGGATTTCCCCCAATCTCATCGAGTGTAGATCCTGTCAATGCACTTAAAATGTTAAATGAACAATTGCCCCATAACTTAATCCAAATTTCATCTCTTAAGTTTTTCTTTTGTGGTGCTTTTAATCCACTATCAATTAAAATACTTGATATTTCTTTTAACCTTTCAGAAATCATTCCGTTAGGTTCGCCAAGTGAAAATCTATCGCCTTCAGTATGTTTAATAATACCAGGTTCTAAAATTTCACAAGCTGGGTAAACTACACAACCAATGGCACTGTTTGGATTCAAGGTTTTCCAAATTTTTCCTTTTGGGTCTACACTTTCTAAATGTGTATTATCCAATTTAGTTTGAGTTTTTGCTTCGTGAAAATACCACCAAGGAAGTCCATTGACAGCGGATATAATAGTTGTATTTTCATCAAGTATAGGAGACAAATTATCTAATATCAGTGGTATAGATTGAGCTTTAACACCTATAAAAATATAATCTTGTTTTCCTAGGTCACTCGCATTTTCAGATATATCAAAATGAAATGATCTTTTGATTTCATCTTTAATTAGAGTTAACCCCTTTTTTTCAATGATTTCTTTATGTTGACCTCTGGCAACTATTGAAATTTTATTATTTGTGTTTTTTAATGAGCAAGCTAAATAACCACCGATAGCTCCAGCACCAAATATACATATTTTTTTCATAAATTATTCTAGTCCAAATTTTTTGGCTAATCCAATTCTTTGTAATTTNCCTGTTGCACCTTTNGGAATATCTTCAACAATAAATATTTTTTTTGGAATTTTAAATTTGGCTAATTTTTCATTTGCATAGGATTTAATATCATCTTCCGTACAACTTTTATTTTCTTTAAGTTTTATTGCTACAGCAATATCTTCTCCAAGCATTTTATCTTTATATCCAAAGCATAACGCTTGATCAATTGGTGGAAAATCCATTAAGATATTATCAACTTCTAAAGGAGATATTTTTTCACCACCTTTGTTGATTATCTCTTTCAATCTGCCAGAAATTTTGAGATAACCATCTTCGTCAAAAAAACCTTCATCACCAGTCCTAAACCAATCATTTACAAATGATTGTTTGTTAGCTTCAGGATTATTTTCATATCCATTAGTAACATTATCCCCTTTAATACATATTTCACCAATTTCACCTTGNNGTAATTTTTCNTTTTTATCATTCATAATACAAATTTCTGGACCTGCTGGCATTCCAACTAAGCCAGGTTTTTGAATAGCAGGAGGCAGTGGATTTGATGCCATCTGATGAGTTGCTTCAGTCATNCCATAAGCTTCTATTACAGGTGTTTGAAATNTATCATTTAATTGTTCAAAGATAGCAGGTGGTAGTGATGCAGATGATGATCTAATAAAGCGTAAATTAAGTTTTTTTGCTTTATCTGAATTTTTTTGAGCCCTAAGTAAAATTGCTTGATGCATTGTGGGTACTCCGGAATACCAAGTAATATTTTGTGTTTCAGCTAAGTCTAAAAATTTAAGAGCATTAAAACCATTACTTGCACAAACAGATGCACCAACTTTTGCCGAAGCACTTAAGACGGCAATTAATCCATGTATATGAAACAAGGGCATTATATTTAGACAGTGATCATCAGCTGTTAATTTTAAACTTTTTGAAATATTCACTGCAGATGTAAAAATATTTAAATTTGATAACGGAACAATTTTAGGTCTTGAGGTGGTTCCTGATGTGTGTAGAACCAAAGCCTCATCATAATCGTTTGGATTTTTATAATTAGTTTCTTTATCAAATAATTCGAACGTTCCTAGGGGTTGATTATCAGAAATTTTCATTTCAAAAACAGGTATATTTAAATTTTTGGCGGCAATTACAGCTAAACTTTTTGAATTTGGTTCAACCAAGAGAAATTTAGGCTTGAGGTCGTCAAGATAAAATTCAAATTCTTCCTGTTTATATGAAGGGTTTAAAGGTGCTGCAGACATATAGCTTGAGATGCTCAAAAAAGAACTTGCCATCAGAGGTCCATTTGGCAAAACAATTGCAGCCCTGTCACTATTTTTTACATTTGTAGCAGCTAATTGACGCGATATTTTTTCGTTAAAAATTTTAAATTCTCCATAAGAGAGTTTTTCATTTTTTTCAGATGTAAGAAAAATTAGATCATCATTTTGTTGATTAATCATATTTCTAATTGTTTTTTCCATAATTCTCTCTTACAAATTAAAAAGGACGAAGTCTATATACATTTTACAAATAAAAACTTTTAATAATTATTATATTTAGAAAGTGATTTTATGAAACAGATAATTGATAATATAGAAGCATTTGTTTTAACAGGGCCAGATGAATCAAGACCACACTGGGTAAGTCATTTTATCGTTCCAACAGCAAATGAGTTGTTGGTTAAAGTCAAAACAAAGGAAGGCATTGAAGGCTTTGGTATATGCACTGTTTATGCTGATATAAATCCAATTATAAATACAATAAAATCAGGGTTTTTAGAACAAATTATTGGAATGGATGCAACTTCACCAGAGAAAATTTACGATAAAATTTTTGGTATGACAGCAAGAAAATTATCTTTTGAAAAAAAATGGAGTAAAGAGACTTTAATAAGAATATCTGCTGCTATAGATATAGCATGTTGGGACATAATAGGAAAATTTTCAAATCTTCCTCTTTATAAATTGTTTGGTGGATATAGAGATCAAGTACCTTGCTACGTAACCTGTGCCTATTATAGAGATGGAAAAGATAATATAGAGTTAAGAGATGAAATAAAGATGCTAGTTGAACAAGGGCATAAAGGTTTCAAAGGTAAAATAGGAGGATTATCTTTAAAAGAAGATATGGAAAGAATGGCGATTGTTAGGGAAATCATTGGAGAAGATAATGATCTGATGGTTGATGTCAATAGAGCTTGGGATCTAAAAACAGCAATCCAAGGTGCAAAGGAATTAAAATCATTAAATCCGAGATGGCTCGAAGAACCTGTCAGATGGTCAGATGATAGACGTGAATTAAAACTATTATCTCAACAAACAGATATCCCACTATCCGGTGGTGAGAGTGAAATAACAATTTATGGATGTAGATCAATTTTGGAAGAACAAGCAATTCAGATTTTACAATTTGACTGTACTATGTTTGGTGGCTTTAGTGGAGGAAAAAAATTGTCGGCCCTATGTGAATTAAATCACGTAGATATAGCACCACACCATGATTGTTTTATTCATGCTCATATTGTGGCAGCTAGTCCATCAGGTTTGATAGTTGAATCTTTTACAGATCCAGAAAGAGATCCTCTTCAAGCTGAACTTTTTGAAAATCCTCCAAAAATTGAAAATGGTATTTTATATATGAATAAAGAACCAGGTCTGGGATTAAAGTTATCTTCAGATGCTGTTAATAAATTTGGTAAAAAAATAAATTAGGTTATTTAATAAAATGACATTCTCTATTGCCCCAATGATGAAATGGACTGATCAACATTGTAGATATTTCCATAGAATTTTAACTAAAAAAGCAATTCTATTCACTGAAATGATTTCTGTTGATGCAATATTATATGGACCTCAACACAAACTATTGTCTTCAAACTACTTTGATAACTCAACTGTAATTCAAGTTGGGGGGAATGATCCTAAAAAATTGGGTAAAGTTGCTAAGATTGTAGAAAAATATGGATATACTGAGATCAATTTAAATATTGGTTGTCCTTCAAACAGAGTGAAGTCGGGTAATTTTGGAGCCTGTTTGATGGCAAGTCCACAAATAGTATCAGATTGTGTGAAATCAATAAAAAATAATTCAAACCTAAAGGTATCAATTAAGTGTAGAATTGGAATTGATGACATGTCATCTCTGGATCTTGATAGGTTTGTATCAATCACTTCTACCGCGGGGGTAAAAAAATTTATAATACATGCTAGGAAAGCTATATTAGGAGGCTTAAGTCCAAAACAAAATAGAGAAATACCACCTTTAGATTATCAAAGAGTTGAAAAATTAAAAAAAGAAAATAATGATTTAATTATTATCTTGAATGGTGGAATTGTTTCTTTAGAGGCTGGAATTAAACATACTCGTGATTTAAATTTAGATGGCTTTATGATGGGAAGAGAAGCTTACAAAAATCCTTATATTTTAAGTTTTGCTGATAAATTAATATATGGAGATTCNAATGGAGAAAATATATCTAGGCGAACGGTTGCATTTAAAGTTGCTGATTATATAGATCAATTTTTGTTTGATAATAATGATCATTTAATAACAAGACACATTTTGGGTCTATATAATAATATGTACTGTTCTCGTGAATGGAGAAACAATATTTTAGATAAAAGTTTTTTTAAATTAAAAGGTGACAAATTAAGGTTTGCTACGGATAAGATAGAAAAAATGATCTCTCTTAGACAAGCTGCATAATAAAATTAATGGAGAAATGAATGGAAAAAAAAGAGTCATATAGATCCTTATTAGAAATGGGGCCACTGATTTTATTTTTTGGCGTTAACTATTTTTATGGTATTTTCGCTGGAACAGCTGTTCTTGTTATAAGCACTATAATAGCATTAATTATATCTTGGTATTTTTTCAAAAATATTCCGATGTTAGCAGCATTTGGTTGTTTAGCAGTTGTTTTGTTTGGTGGTCTTACATTATTTTTTGATAATGATTTTTTTATCAAAATTAAACCAACCGTAGTTTCTTTAATTATCGCTTTAATATTATTATTTGGACAATTTTTAGGAAAAAACTTTTTATCTGTTGTAATGAGGTCTTCGATTAAACTCGATACGATAGGTTGGAATAAACTGACTTGGTTATGGATCGCAATGTTTATTGTAATGGCAATAGCAAATGAGATTGCATGGAGAAATTTAAGTACAGATGATTGGGTATCTTTTAAAGCTTTTGGTATACCTGTTTTATCGGTAGTTTTCGGATTATTTTCAATTCCAATAATAAAAAAATATCAACAAGAATAAGTTATTTGATATTTAATTCATCCTTATAGATTTGATGCCATGGGCCTTTATCATCAAGATTTTTAAGTATTTTTAAAAGTAAATTTCTAGATTTATTTTTGTTTCCATTTTGATTTAAATATTTAGCTAAAATAAAATTTGCTCCTGGATCTTTAGGTTTTTCGAATAAAACTTCATCAATTAATTTTTTTATAAATTCATTAACAATTCCATCATTTTTTCTTAAATATGCTTGTGCTAACAGAGATTTAACGTTTGTTATAGGATTAATTTTAATAATTTTTTTTAAAGTTTCTATTTCTGTTTCAATGTCTTGAATAATGGCTGCCATTGATGCTTTTGCTAATAACAAATTTAAATTTTGTGGATCAGTTTGTAACATTTTATTTATTATCTTTAAGTCATTTTTAGTTTTTTTAATCTTTTTCAATTGTTCTTGTTTAACAAGTTGTTTTTTTTCTTTAATTTCTAAGAGCGTAGAGTTTGAAATATTTGGAGCGCCTAAAAAATAGTAAGTTATAGAAACTGAAATATATGAAAATACAAATAAGGATAAATAAATTGAAAGAAAATTTATTTTTTTAAATTTTTTAATTTCATTTTCTTTTATTAATTTTGGTAAAATAATGAAAAAAATTAATCCTAAAAAAATTAAAATGAGAAGATAATTAATCATTTTTTCTAAATTTTAAAAATTTAAAAGTAAAAAATATTAGCCCACAAATAATTAAAATAAAAGGAAGGATCCATAATATTAAGGTATTTATCTGAAAGGGTGGCTTGAAGAGTATATATTCACCATATTTTGATTTTAAAAATTTATAAATAAATTCATCAGATTTATTATCGTTGAGGTGTATCATGATTATTTTTTTTATGTCATTTGCAAAATCAGAATTTGAATCATAAATACTTTGATTTCTACAAACCAAACACCTTACATTATTTGAAATTTCATTTAATCTTTTTTCTATAGTTTGTTCATTGCCTTTAGAAATTTTGGGATAAGTTAAACTAGTAGAAAAAATTAAACAAAATAAAATCAATAATTTAAAAATTTTTTTATCTTTCATTTTTTATCAAATCGTAGATATTTTTTTCTAATTCATCAATTTCTAAGGGCCCAGTATATTTATAAATTATTTGTCCTTTTTTATTAATTATAAAAGTTTCTGGAATTCCGTAAACACCCCATTCAATTCCTAATAGTCCATTTCTATCAATACCAATTTTATCATATGGATTGCCAAAAGTTTTTAAGAAATCTAAAATATTTTTTTCTTCATCTTTAAATGCAACTCCAAAAACAGGTATTTTTTCTGATAACAATTTTATAGCTGGAGCTTCTATTTTACATGGCAGACACCATGAAGCAAAAAAATTTATAGCATAAAGTTCATTGTAAACATTCTTAAGTTCAACAATTTCATTTTTTTGAAAAAGCCTAATAGGATTTTTTGGAATATTTTTATTTATTAATGGTGATTTGANTTGATCTATTTTTTTATCTTCTTTTTTTACATCTAGGTTAATTGCAAAAATTATCATGAAAAAAGTTACGATTAACAAAGGTAAAAAATTAGAAAATTTAATTTTCAACTTATATATACCTTCTATTAGCTTTAGAGAGTAAAGATAAAATGCCACCTATAGCCATTATAAATGCTCCAAACCAAAGACATTTTACAAGAGGGTTAAAGTAGGCTTTTACCACCCATCCCTCTTTTAAATTACCTTCCCCCATAGTTATATAAATATCACTCAATATAAAATTAAAAATGCCTGCTTCAGTTGTTTTAGTTTTTTCTACAGGATAAAATCTTTGTTCTGATTTTATCTTTCCAACAAAATTTTCAGCCTTTGTGATTTTAAATAAACCAGTTTCAGATAAGTAATTATCTATTTTAAAATTTTTAACATTTTCAAGTTTGACGCTATAATCTCCAATAGCAATAACTTCATTTATTTTAATTTGGCTTGAACTTTCTTTTTTGAAGAATTGTTCTCCTGTTACTCCAAATAGAAAAATTGCTAAGCCTAAATGAGCAACTAACATACCATAATAATTTAAAGGTAATGTTTTAAGATTTTGTAATTTTTTAAAAAATGTAAATCCAACTGAAAAAAATAAAAGAATTGATAAATAACCACATATTATTCCAAAAACAGAGGTAGTGTTAAATTTAAAAATGATGAAGCTAGAAACAAAAGCTAAAGTAAATATTATTAACATATTTCTTAACAAAGATTTTTTTGGAGTCTTTGTCCATCCAAGAAATGGAGCGAAAGCCATGATAATTATAAAGGGGATCATTATTGGAGAGAATGTTGCATTATAATAGGCTGCTCCTACAGAGATTTTTGAACCTGTAATTGTTTCTAAAATGAGAGGGTATAATGTTCCAATTAGAATTGTTATTGTTGAAGTTATTAAAAATATATTATTTAAAAGAAGTCCTGTTTCTTTCGAAAAGATAAAATACTTTGTATCAATTCGATGAGTATTCTTAAATCCATATATTAGTAATGGTATTAGAGTAGATAAAGCTAATATGATCAGGATAAATACTCCTCTTGTTGGATCTGAAGCAAAAGCATGAACAGAAGTTAATAGTCCTGACCTTACAATAAACGTTCCTAACAAAGAGAAAGAAAAGCCAAAAATTGCCAACAAAATTGTCCAATTATAAAATTGGTTATTTTTTTGTGTTACAGTAATTGAATGAATCAATGCAGTAGATATCAACCACGGCATTAGGGAAGCGTTTTCAACTGGATCCCAAAACCACCATCCTCCCCATCCTAATTCATAGTAAGCCCACCAACTGCCTAAAGCAATGCCACTAGTCAAAAAAGCCCATGTTAGAAGTGTCCAAGGTTTAAGATAATTAAACCAATCAAATTCAACTTTTTTGTTTAAAAGAATTGCAATAGCGAATGAAAATGATACGGACAAACCTACATATCCAATATATAGCATAGGCGGGTGAAAGGCTAATCCAGGATCTTGCAATAAAGGGTTTAAGCCAAATCCTTCTAATGGTGGGTCTATATTCCTTGAAAAAGGATTTGAAGTGAATAATAAAAAAATACAGAATAAAAAAAGAATAATATTTTGAATACCTAATACAGTTATATGAAATTGAGAAGATTTTATAGATTTACTTTTTGCAATTAAATATGTGAAGAAAGATAAAATTAATATCCATAACAAAATTGAACCTTCGTGATTACCCCATAATCCTGAAATCTTATAAATTAAAGGTTTTGTAGTATGTGAATTATTGACAACCAGATCTAATGAAAACTCAGAATTAATAAAAGCATATTCAAGAATTAAAAATGAAATCAAAACAAAGAAAAAACCAATTTTAGAAAAGTTTTTAATTAATGTAGAAAAAAAATAATATTCTCTAAAAAAATGAAAAGCAAATACTCCAGTTGATAATAAAGATAAAAAACTAGCTATTATGATGCTGATATGACCAATTTCATAAATCAATTCAATTTCCCCTTCCACTTTCCATTTTTCTTCAACATATCTGAAACTTCTTTTGGCATATAATTTTCATCATGTTTAGCTAAAATTTCAATCGCACTAAAGTTCTTATTTTCTATTTTACCTAATGCAACAATACCTTGTTCTTCACGAAATAAATCAGGCAATATTCCATTATAGATCACTAAAATTTCATCTATTCCATCATGTATTTTAAAAGATATTTTTTTACCTTCTTTTAAAATACTATTTTCTTTTACTAAGCCACCAATTCTAATTCTTTTTGATAAATCAATTTCATTAGATAAAATTTTTTCATTGATATCAGTTGGAGAATAAAAATAGACAATATTATCTTCTAAAGATTTTAAAACTAAAAATGTTGATAAACCCAGAAGAGTTAAGAAAAAAAATAAAATAATTAATCTTTGAGATTTTGGTTTCATTTTACTTAGAATTTTTGTTTTTTAAACTTTTTAACAAGTTTGAAGCTTTTTTGTATCTTGCATTAATAATTATAAAATAAATTAATATTGACGTAAAACTTATAGAATAACTCAACCAAATATATAAATTATATTTTCCAAAATCTAAAACATCAAACATCTAATCATCCTAATTTAAGTATTTCAGATTGATATTTTTTGTATATCAAGTTTGTTTTAATATTTATTAAAATTATAAAAATTGACATAAATAAAAATCCTAACAACATAATAACTAGTGGAAGCAACATCTCTTGATTAATTGAAGGACCATCAAATCTAATAATACTTGCTGGTTGATGTAATGTATTCCACCAATCAACTGAAAATTTAATAATTGGGAGATTAACCATTCCTACTATTGCAAGGATTGCTGCAGGTTTTGAGCCATCAATTTTTCTTGGAAATGCATTTGAAATACCAATGTAAGCAAAATAGAATATACATAAAATTAACATAGATGTTAATCTGGCATCCCAAACCCACCATGTGCCCCACATTGGTTTACCCCAAAGTGAACCAGTTAAGATTGTTAAAATTGAAAAAATAAGACCTAGAGGTGCGATGGATCTGGCAATTATATCAGCAAAAGGATGTTTCCATATTAGAAAAAAAATACTTGCAATACTTATGCTAAAATATAAGAAAGATGCAAACCACGCAAAGGGAACGTGAATATACATTATCCTAACAGTATCCCCTTGTTGATAATCTTCTGGGCTATTAAACAATGAAAGATATAAACCAATAAAAATAAATAAGAAACTAAAAACTCCTATACTAAATTCTATAGGTTTTATAAAATTTAAAAATCGATTTGGATTGGCTAAATAGTTAATCATTTATCTTTACTTTGTTAGTGCTATTTTTATTGAATAAGCTGAAATTAAAGGCGAAATAATTAGCAAAATTAAACAAACTGTAATTAATAAATACAAGTTTGGTAACGGGTCATAATTAGACTTCACTGCTTCAACAACTCCATTTCCAAATATAAATATAGGAATTGCAAGAGGTAATATCAACAAAGGGGATATTAGATTATTTGATTTAGTACCAAGTGTTAAAGAAGAACATATTGAACCAATTAAACAAAATCCTAAACTGCCAATTGCAAATATAATAATGTTCCAAAAAATTATTAGAAAGGGGATGTTTAAAAGAATAGAAAAGATTGGAATAAAAATTGTTAAAGGAATTATTAAAAAAAACCAAAATACAAAACATTTTATTAAGATTATAATTTCTAATAGTAATGGGGAGTAATAATATTGTTCTAACCAACCGTTTTTAAAATCACTAATGTAAATTTTATCTAATGTTGGAATAATTGATACTATTAAGGCTATCCAAACAATTGCATTAGAAACAAGAGTAAGTTTTTCTTCTGAGGGCCCCACTGTTAATGGAAATAAAATTATGATTGCTATCATAAAAACGATCATATTCATAAAATTATTTATTGATCGTAAATAAGATTTAAATTCTTTTTCGATTAATGCTATTAAAATATTTTTAAAATTAATTTTCATAGATCATTATAGTTTGATTATTTTAAAATTTTTATGATTAATTTTTTTTTCATGAGATGTTTGTAAAATTGTTCCATTCATGTTTATGAACTTGTCCATAATTTTTTTTAAAAAAAGCTTACCATTCTCATCTAAATGATTTAAAGGTTCGTCAAGTAACCAACACTTCAATTTAAAACTTTCGTCAAAATTTAATTTAGATAATTCAGCTTTTTTTTTAATTCCTGAAGAACATTCGGAGACAAGAAAGTTTTTATATTTAAGTATACCAAAATTTTTTAAACTTTTTTCAATTTTATCAGTGTTAAAATCCCATCCTTTGAGGCCGCACCAAATTTTCAGATTTTCTTCAATGGTAAGCTCATCACTTAAAGAACTATTTTGCTTTATTAAGATATGTTCATTCAGCCAATNATTTTTTTTTAANTTNCCAAATCTAATAATTGTTCCTCTATCTTCTTGCAANAGAGTGGAGATCATCATTAANAGACTNGTTTTCCCTGATCCGTTTTCACCTTTTATNATGTTTAATCCTGGACANAAAAACTCTATGTTAAGACTAGAAAAAATAGTTTTTAATCCTCTAGTCAAAGAAATATTTTTTAGAATCATATTGTCTTTCAATCTACTTGTCATGTAATAGTTAAATTATTCTTAAAGCATATATAATAATTTAATACTATTTTAACTAATTTTTTTAATTTAAAATAAAACATCTTTCAATCTACTAAGAACTCTTTTTTAGATACATGATAAAGTTACTTTTTAAAGTTCAGTAAACTTGACGTTACTGTTAGTAAAAAGTTATATTGATATAAACATTTTTTAATAATATTTTCATAACCAAAAAAATTAAAATACGGAATTGTAATGGAATTATACAAAAATTATCTTGATGAAATTGAGAGTAGAAAAAATCAATCTTTAAAACCAAAGCCAATCGATGATGGATCATTACTAAAAGAAATTATTTTTCATATAAAAGATAATAAGAGTGAATATAGAAAAGATTGTCTTAATTATTTTGTATACAACACCTTACCAGGCACAACTAGTGCGGCAGAAGAAAAGGCTATATTTTTAAAAGAAATTATCAGTAATAAAATATCTGTAGATGAAATATCAATTGATTTTGCATTTGAGCTATTATCACATATGAAAGGTGGACCTTCTGTAAAAGTTTTACTAGATTTTGCATTAGGTGAAGATATTGTTTTAGCTACAAAAGCTCTAGATATTCTCAAAACACAAGTTTTTTTATATGATGCAGATACCTCAAGAATAGAAGAGGCTTTTAAAAAAGGGAATAATATAGCAAAGCAACTTTTAGAAAGTTATGCTAAAGCAGAATTTTTTACAAATTTACCTGAAATAGAAGAAGAAATTGAAGTTGTTACCTATGTTGCTGCTGAAGGTGATATTTCGACTGATTTGCTTTCTCCTGGAAACCAAGCCCATTCCAGAGCTGATAGAGAATTACATGGCAAATGTATGATTTCTGAAGAAGCTCAAGCTGAAATTAAAAAATTACAAGAAAAGCATCCAAATAAAAGAGTAATGCTTGTCGCAGAAAAAGGAACAATGGGAGTTGGATCATCTAGAATGTCTGGAGTTAATAATGTTGCATTATGGACTGGTATTCAAGCAAGCCCATACATTCCATTTGTTAATATTGCGCCAATTGTAGCAGGAACTAATGGTATTTCACCTATATTTCTTACAACAGTTGGGGTAACAGGTGGAATTGGAGTTGACCTTAAAAATTGGGTTAAGAAAATTGGTTCAGATGGCAAACCTATACTTAATAATGATAATAATCCTGTTTTAGAAGAAAAGTACTCAGTAGAAACAGGGACAATTTTAAAAATTAATTCTAAACAAAAAAAGCTGTTTAATGCAAATGGAGATGAAGAGCTTGCTGATTTAACATCTTCTTTTACTCCACAAAAATTAGAATTTATGAAAGCAGGGGGTTCCTATGCAATAGTGTTTGGAAAAAAGCTTCAAAATTTTGCCTGTAAGGTCTTGGATATAGAACTTAATTCTGCTTTTGCACCGTCAAAAGAAATTTTTCACAAAAATCAGGGTCTAACTGCTGTAGAAAAAATATTTAATGCTAATGCTTTAGGTATTAAAGAAGGTTCTATTTTACACGCAGGCTCTGATGTAAGAGTAAAAGTAAATATTGTTGGGTCTCAAGATACAACAGGATTAATGACATCACAAGAATTGGAAGCAATGGCTGCAACTATAATTTCACCTTCAGTTGATGGTGCCTATCAGTCAGGATGTCATACTGCTTCAGTTTGGGATTTTAAAGCACAAGAAAATACCCCTAAGCTTATGAAATTTATGAATGATTTTGGACTTATTACAGGAAGAGATCCAAAAGGAGTTTATCATTCTATGACTGACGTTATACATAAAGTTTTAAATGATATAACAGTTGATGATTGGTCAATAATCATTGGAGGAGATTCTCATACCAGAATGTCCAAAGGTGTTGCTTTTGGAGCAGATTCTGGAACAGTTGCTTTAGCTTTAGCAACTGGCGAAGCGTCAATGCCAATACCTGAAAGTGTAAAAGTCACCTTTGTCGGAAAAATGGCTGATCACATGGATTTTCGTGATATTGTACATGCAACACAATCTCAAATGCTTCAACAGTTTGGAGATAATATTTTTCAAGGAAAAATAATTGAAGTTCATCTTGGTACTTTATTAGCAGACCAAGCGTTTACTTTTACTGATTGGACTGCTGAAATGAAAGCAAAAGCTTCAATCTGTATTTCCAATGACAATACTCTAATAGAATCATTAAAAATTGCTAAGAATAGAATTAAAGTGATGATCGATAAAGGCATGGATAATGATAACAAAATGTTAGAAAACCTTATTAAAATTGCTGATAAGAGGATTAACGAAATCCAAAATGGTACTAAGCCAGCATTAGCTCCTGATGATAATGCAAAATATTCTAATGAAGTAATTATTAATCTAGATGAAATTAACGAACCAATGATAGCTGATCCAGATGTTAATAATATTGATGTTTCGAAACGGTACACTCATGATACAATAAGGCCAATTTCTTATTACAAGGCTGAAAAAAAGGTTGATTTAGGTTTTGTAGGCTCCTGTATGGTTCATAAAGGAGATATCAAGATTGTGGCCCAAATGTTAAAAAATCTCGAAAAAGATAAGGGTAATGTTGAATTTAATGCACCACTAGTTGTAGCAGCACCAACCTATAACATTGTGGATGAGCTAAAAGAAGAGGGTGACTGGAACATTCTTCAAAAATATTCAGGTTTTGAGTTTAATGATGAAAAACCAAAAGAAAATGCACGTCAAGAATATGATAACATTTTATATCTTGAGAGGCCTGGATGTAATCTTTGTATGGGCAATCAAGAAAAAGCATCTAAAGGAGATACAGTTTTAGCAACTTCAACTAGGCTTTTTAAAGGTAGAGTTGTTGAAGACTCAAGTGAAAAGAAAGGTGAGTCATTGCTCGCTTCAACGCCAGTAGTAGTTTTATCTGCTATACTTGGAAGAACACCATCACTTGAGGAATACACTACTGCAGTTGAGGGAATAAATCTCACAAAATTTTCACCTCCAAAAATGACACCTAAAGACACGTTATCTGTCCATTTTTAATTGATGATTGATACACAATGATACGACCATTAGAAGGTATAACGATTTTAGATTTATCTTCAATTCTCATGGTTCCTTATTGTACTAGGATACTTGCTGATTTAGGGGCTGACGTTATCAAGATTGAATCTCTTGTAGGTGATAATACAAGATATATTGGTCCATATGAAAATAAATCTATGGGGGCTGTTTTTTTAAATTTAAATAGAAATAAGAAAAGTGTATCAGTTGATCTTAAAACTCTAAAAGGAAAGGAAATTATATTTAAACTTATAAAAAAATCTGATGTTTTTATTTCTAATATTAGAAAGTCTGCTCTTTCAAGACTTGGTTTTGATCATAAAACATTTGTAAAATATAACGATAAAATTATTACTGCCTTTGCTGTTGGCTTTTCTAGTGATGGACCTTATAGAGACTTACCTGCATACGATGATATAATACAAGCTGCGAGTGGTATGGCTAGTTATCAAGAAGCATATTCTGATCAACCATCTTATACATCAGGAGCTACTGCAGATAAAGCAACAGGTCTTATGTTAGCGTTAAGTGTGGTTTCAAGTTTATTTAAAAGAAATAAAGATAACAAAGATTTAGAGGTAGAAGTACCTATGTTTGAGACAATGGTAGATTTTACTTTAGTAGAACATTTATATGGCTATAATTTTTTGCCTCCAAAAGATGAGCCAGTTTATCCACGACAATCCTCTCCAAATAGAAAACCTTACGAAACTAAAGACGGTTTTATTGCGGTATTACCTTATAATGACGAACAATGGTTAAGGTTTTTAAAATTTATTAAAAAAGAACATCTAATTAAAACCAAAAAATTTTCAACTTTAGAAAATAGAAATAAGAATGTTGATGAACTTTATTCTTTGCTAGTAAAAGAACTTAAAAAAGAAAAAACAAATTTTTGGATAAAAAAACTTAGAGAAATTGATATTCCTTCAATGAAAATCAATAAACCTAAAGATCTATTTATTGATGAACATCTTAAAAAGACAAATTTTTTTAAAACCTATAAGCATTCAACTGAGGGTGATTTGATGTATCCTCGGCTACCAGTGTATTTTAATAATGAAAGGGATAATGAAAGTAAATTTGAAGCGCCAAATCTTGGTAATAAGACTAAAGAAATATTGATTGATTTGGGATATGATAAAAATGAAATTGAAAATTTGAGAAAAGAAAAAGTTATTTTTTTTGAATAATAATGGAGACTAATAGATGAAAGAAATAGGTTTTGTAGGTTTGGGTGCAATGGGATCAGCAATGGCTCCTTTATTATCTAAAGCAGATTTTAATGTTTATGGATATGACATAAAAAATCCTAAGGATAGTACTGAAATTAATATTGTTACATCTATAAAAGAGCTTTCAGATAAAGAAGTGATAATCTTCATGTTACCTGATGGTAAAATTGTAAATAAAGTAGTTCAAGAACTTATAAATTTTGGAACTAAATCAATTATGATAGACATGTCATCAAGTGACCCTAACGACACTCTAAATTTAGGAAATGAATTAATTAAAAAAAATATTGAGTTTATTGATGCACCTGTTTCTGGAGGAGTTGCAAGAGCAATAACTGGGAAATTAATTATAATGGTTGGTGGCAACGAAGTTACTATAAGTAAAGTTGATAAAATATTAAATGTAATGGGTAGTGTAAAAAGGGCCGGACCTCTGGGTGCCGGTCATGCTATGAAATCTCTGAACAATTACGTTTCTGCTGCAGGATTAATTGCTAGTTTTGAAGCCTTAAATACTGCTAAAAAATATGGAATTGAAGCAAGAAATTTTATAGAAATAATTAATGGTGCAACTGGAAAAAATAATACAACAGAAGTTAAGTTGGAAAAATTTGTAGTATCTGAAAAATATAATGCTGGTTTCGCACTAGATTTGATGATTAAAGATGTTTCGATTGCTCATCAATTAATTCAAAAAATGAGCTCTGATAATCCATTATCAAAACAAGTGCTAGCATACTTAGAAAACTCTTATAAAATACTTGGAAAAAACTCTGATCATACTGAGGTTTTCAAAGTCTTAAAGAATTAGTTTCTAATTTTGAAGTTCTTCTATGGTTGTAGTACTAGTATTAATTTCTAAACTCATATTATACTCAATCAAAACTGATTCATTAAGATCAATTGCTTTTTTTAAAGTAGGTTGNATCTGATCAATTGAATTAATTGTAAAACCTTTAAGTCCAAAACTTTTTGCATATTCTTCAAAATTTGGATTTATAAGCGTTGTAGCGTAATGTTCTCTTTTAGGGTAATGAACCTCTTGGTGATATCTTATAGTTCCATAGTGATTGTTATTAGCAACAATCACAATAATTTTTGCCTTTTTTAATGATGCTGTAGCTAATTCTGACCCTGTCATTAAAGCACCTCCATCTCCAACAATCACAAAGACTTTTTTGTCATGGTTTCTTAATGATGCGGCAATGCCAGCAGGTATACCCATTCCCATTGCACCAATTTCAGATCCTATTAATTTCATTTTAGATTTAAATGGAAATCTATGATGCATCCAGCTCGTAAAGTTTCCCGCATCGTTTGTAATTATGCTATCTTCAGGAACTTGTTTTCCTAATTCATCAATTAAAGCTCCAAAATCTAAACCATCTTCTGCTTCTCGAATGTCTAAGGTTGCTTTATTATTCATATATCTATTGTGACATTCATTTACCCAATCCGTGTTTTTATTAGATATATAATCAGTGTTGTTTAGTTTATTTAAAAAATTTTCTCCTTTAGATATTATAGAAACATCAGTTTTAAATAATTTATTAAAAAAATTCTTTTCAGGTAATACATGAATAAATTTTTGTGTATCACTTGGAAAAGTATAACCCATATTTGGAACACCATTCATTTGGTGGCCAATACAAATAACTAAATCGGCTTGAAGAGCATTTTGTTTAATAGGCTCAGGAGGTCTTAATCCTAATTCTCCAGCATAGTAAATACTATCATTATCAATTAAATCCTGATGTTCATAAGTACATAAAACAGGCAACGAAAATTTTTTGGCTATTTCTTTTATTAGAATCTTGGATTTCTTTGAGAATTGCAATTCACCTCCAACAACTAATATTGGTTTTTGAGCNTTTTTGATATGATCAAGTGTCTCTTCAATTTCTTGATTATTAGGTTCAGCATAAATCAAATTTATTGGATGTCCTGGTTTGTTTGAAATTTCTGCCTCAAGTACATCTGTTGGAATTGATATAACAACAGGTCCAGGAATTCCTTCTTTAGCAACTTTAAATGCGTTAGAGATTATTTTTGGTAAATCTTCAGGATCTTTAATTTCTTCAACTAATTTTGTCATATCAGCAAATGTTTTAGTAAAATCCATTTCTTGTANATGCATTTTTCCTAAGTTTTTTCTACTTACTTGACCTACAAATACTATCATTGGAATACCGCCCTGGTGTGCTGAGTGAACGGCAATTGAAATGTTTGTCGCTCCTGGGCCTCTACTAACATAAGCTATACCTGGTTCTCCAGTACACTTTGCNTCTGCAACTGCCATAAATCCAGCACCACCTTCATGTCTACAAGTNACAACATCAATAATTGGATTAGAAACTAATTCATTCATGACAGGTAAATAAGATTCTCCTGGCACGCAAAAAAATCTATCAACTTTATGGTTTTTTAGAGTTTCAATAAATACTGAAGATACTTTTGGCATTTTTTTCCTATATTTTTATATTGTAGGTTTAATTCCACCATCTAATGTTATAGATGTTCCATTAATATGTCTGACATTTTCTTTACATAAAAAATAGGTCAATTCTGCTACTTCTTCCGGCGTAGAAAATCTATCAAGTCCAGAAGCTTTTAAAGCATTTTCTTTAGCTTGATCAAATGATATATTTTCTCGATTNGCATTAGCTTGAATNATCGAAATCAATCTTTCTGTTGAAGTCATTCCAGGATGTATAACATTTATATTGACATTATCTTGAATCCCTCTTTTAGAAAGAGCCTTACATAAATTTTCTAGGGCTGAGTTAACAGCTCCACCAACTGTGAAATTAGGATTTGGTGTGTTAGCCATTTGACCGTTTATTGCAACAACCCATCCTTTTTTTTGTTTTAAATTTGTCCATAAACCTTTTAGCAATCTAACAACACTATAAAACTTTAAATCAAATCCATCAAAAAAATCATCAATAGGTTGTGATAGGAAATCACCACTCTTTGTATCACCTGCTGAAAAAATAATAGTATCTAAATCTTTAAAGTTATTTTGTATATCTGAAAGTACATTATTGCACCCTTGTTCAGTTTTAAGNTTAGTAGCATAATAATGTATTTTAGAATTGTTACCTTTGTTAATTTCTTTAGATGCATCTTGAAGTGTTTTTTCATTAGAAGAAATTAGGTATATTTCACAGTCATCAAGTGCAAATTTTTTTGCAATAGCTTTTCCAATACCTTTACTAGCTCCCGTAATGACTATTTTTCTGTTTTTCATATTATTGTTCCATAAATTTGATAATGTTCTAACTTTATTATAAATATTAATTAATACAACAAAACATAAAATTAATGTAATGAACAACCCTGATTTTAAAGACAATAATTTAAAGGCTATCCTTGGCCCTACAAATACGGGTAAAACTTTTTATGCCATGGAACGAATGCTTTCACATGCATCAGGAATGATAGGATTTCCACTCAGACTTTTAGCTCGAGAAAATTATGATAAGGCAGTAAATGTTGTTGGATTAAANAAGGTNGCTCTTATNACTGGTGAAGAAAAAATTNTTCCAAAAAACGCAAAGTATTTTTGTTGTACAGTTGAAGCGATGCCNGTTGAAAAAAAAGTTGCTTTTTTATGTGTTGATGAAATTCAACTTGCTTCAGATTTAGAGAGAGGATACGTATTCACGGATAGATTATTAAATGCAAGGGGTGAAGAAGAAACANTATTNCTAGGCTCAGAAATTATAAAAAAAATAATCCAAAAATTATTACCAAATTGTAAAATTGAAACCAGGCCAAGACTTTCAACACTTAGTTATGCAGGCGTAAAAAAAATCACTAGATTAAAAGAAAGGTCAGCAATTGTAACTTTCTCGATACCAGAAATTTATAGAATTGCTGAACTTGTTAGAACTCAAAAAGGTGGTGCAGCAGTTGTTATGGGAGCATTATCGCCCAGAACTAGAAATCATCAAGTTGAAATGTATCAAAGTGGCGATGTGAATTATTTAGTTGCTACAGATGCCATTGGTATGGGATTAAATTTAGATATTGATCATGTTGCATTTGCATCAGATATGAAATTTGATGGAAATAATTCTAGAAAACTCTTTGCAACTGAAATTTCACAAATCGCTGGAAGAGCGGGAAGATCAACAAAAAATGGTACATTTGGTATTATTAGCGATGAACTTAAATTTGATAAAGATATAGTACAAATGGTTGAAAATCATGAGTTCAACTCTTTGTCACATATTTGGTGGAGAAACTCTGATCTAGACTTTTCTTCAATTAAAAATTTATTTATGTCTCTTGAAGAACAACCAGGCCAGAATATTTTAAGAAAAAAAGGAAATGCACTTGATTTTTTGTGTTTGGGAGAATTGTCAAAATTAGAGTGCGTAAATAAAAATAAAAATAATAAACTTTTGAATGAATTATTATGGGATGTTTGTCAAATCCCTGATTTTGGAAATATTTTTTCAGATAGACACATTAAATTATTAGAACAACTCTATACTACATTAAAAGATGGAAAAATTGAAGATGACTGGCTTAATTCTCAAATAAAGCCACTTTCAAGATTAGATGGTGAAATAGATACACTGATTAATCGAATTTCAAATATTAGAACTTGGACATATATAACTAATAAAACAAATTGGATAAAAGATGCCAATTTATGGCAACATGAGACAAAAAAAATTGAGAACAAACTTTCAGATGAATTACATGAAAGGTTGACAAAACGGTTTGTTGATAAAAAAATAGCTATATTATCTAAAAAAATGAATGAGAAAATAGATTTAGAAGCTGTCATAAAATTTGATGGCAAAGTGTTAGTTGAAGGCCAAGAAGTTGGTTATTTAAGAAATTTTGATTTCATTCCTGAAATTTCAAGTGATGAACATTCTTCAAGGATTTTGACGGCTGCAAGAAAAGCTTTGCCAAAAGAGTTAGATAAAAAAGTTAATGAATTTATAAACTCTTCTGAAGAAGCTCTTAAAATAGATAATAGTGGCAATATTTTATGGATGGAAAGTTCAATTGGAAGATTGGCTAAAGGTGATAATATTTATACTCCTAAAATAATTTTAAAAAATTTTGATATGCTCTCTTTAGATCAAAAAACTAAAATTCAAAAAAAATGTGAAGAATCAATTTCAGAAGTAATAAATAAAACCTTAGCCAGTTGTCTTAAGTTAAAGAATTTAGATAAAATTGATAGTGATCATGATGATAAAGTTATTGAGTTATCTTCAAAAGTTAAAGCAGTTAACTTCCATATTTTTGAAGGTTTAGGACATACATTAGTTAAAAATATTCCATTTCAAATTCAAAAAATTAATGAAAATGACCGATTAGCAATTGCAAAATTAGGAATTCGTCTAGGAGTGAATCTTATATATTTGCCTATAGTTTTAAAACCAAAAATAATAAAATTAAAAGCAATTCTATGGTCATTATATAATAATGAATTTTATGTTGATCACTTACCTGATGAAGGTCGTGTTAATTGTAAGTTTAACAAAAATATTAAAGCAGACTTTTATTTTTTTATTGGATATATACCTTGTGGTGATATTTGTTTGAGGATAGATATTTATGAGAGATTAGCAGCATTGGTCAGAAATGAGGCAAAAAAAACAAAGTTCAAAATCACAGAGGAGATGCTGTCTATNGCAGGCTCTACTAAGGATAATTTAAAAAATTTTATTACGCAAACTTTGAAGTATCAGTTTTTAAAAAATGATGCTTCTGAAAGTGATGATGAATATTATTTTAAAAAAACAAACAAAAATAAGGTCAAAAATACTAGGAAATCTAGAATAAAAAAAAATAAAGTTAATAAATTTGATTTAAATAAAGATTCACCCTTTTATATTTTAAAATCATTAAAATCATGACATCTAAAGATCCATCAGAT
>FUFK010065309.1_pt1 | contig 74956 bp, 57 predicted proteins | sample 1021851 | NCBI WGS metagenome assembly FUFK01 (sample SAMEA51879418, study PRJEB19060) | metagenome | reverse complement strand
CACCTCGACTCGGACCACCTGGAGGGCCACCTCGACTCGGGCCACCTGGAGGGCCACCTCGACTAGGACCACCTGAAGGGCCACTAGCTCGAGGCATTGGTTCAGGTTCTGGTTCTTCATCTTCATCAAGGAATTCAGCACCACAAGTTGGACAAATAGAATCACTCTCGCGAACTAATCCCCCGCATGCACCACATTCAAACATCTCTTCGTCATCATGTGCGGTTTGAGATTGAGGTTCTTCGCCCCAAGAAAATGAGATATTGCCATCTTTACTTCTGAACAGAGCTAGGAATAAATCGACATCATACCCTTTCAATCGGATTTCAGTATCAATTGCATGTTCAAACGCTCCATGAAGTTCAGGAGGATTGTCCAAAACTCTACCATCGTCGATGTAAGTTACATTTACCCTAATTTCAGAACCTTCGGCCTTTACTTGAGGTGTTTCTACGCCCACGCCTCTCTTTCGGCCGACTCGACGAACTGCCACTTCGACCATTCGTCTTACTAGTGTATCAGAAGGAAGATTTGAGGAAGAGGGAACTCGATTTTGTTGCGGGGGATTGAATGGCTCAACCTCGTCTAATGAGGTAGAGCTACGATCAATATTTGGGGCACCCTGAACTGCCCCTACTGCATTGAGAAAGTCTGAAGCGCTTTGTTGGTTCATGGAAAGCCATGCAGAACGAGCATTCGCCTTCTTCTCACGATCTGCTTCTACCATCGCATCTACAACCATATCTTGTGCCGAACGTGCAGAGTCAACATTAGGAGCAGCTGTAGGAGATTGGCCAGTCATATCTGCTGCAAGTGAAGAAAGGAAATTTTGTGCGCCCATCTGGGAATCAACAGGAGAGGGCTGAGTTTGATCTTGGCCCATCATCCCTTGAGGATTAATTGGCTGTTGAAAATGAGACGGATCAACTGACATTTCTGAAATTGGTTCGTGAGCAGGTGTCGGAATAGTTGCAGGAGCAGGGGACATGCCTCCACCGCTAGCGTTCACACGAGAACCACACTCCGGACAAAACAGTGAGTCGCTAGGAATCTCTTCGCCACAGGACTCGCACTGCATGGTAACCGCTCACCTCGACGAGGAAAGACTTCTTCATTAATTGGTCCCCAAATGAAGTGAATTCTATGAGACAATTCATCCTACACTGTCAATAACAAATGCCACTCCTGATTAACTGATAGTGAGCCCATGCTGATTGACCCATCTGCTGATACTCTCTTGGAAGAAACATCAAGATCATTCTTTCTCACTCTAAAGGTACTTCCACGTTCCATAAGAAAACAAGTCGGCCTGCTTTATTTACTTGCAAGAGTTGCAGACACGATTGCAGATTCAAAAACTGGTCAAGTCGATATTCTATTGAATTCGTTATCATCGTGGGACATTGCTACCAGCCAAGAAAATGGAGAAATGAGTGACCTTACATTTCTAGCGAATTTACAATCGAATCCTGCAGAAGAAAGGTTACTAAAAAATGTAGATATAGCATTAAATGCCTTCGAAAAAATCTCAAAAAATGACCAGATTCACATGCGTCGTTGCCTTAAAATTATAATCAGTGGACAAACATTAGATCTAGAGAGGTTTGGCCCTGCTAATGACTCTGATGAAATTTCTGCGCTTGAGACTGACCGAGAACTCGATGATTATGCATACCGAGTAGCAGGGAGTGTAGGAGAATTTTGGACTTCGATGACCTTAGCACATTGCGTTTCTGCAGATGGTCCAGATTCGGAAAAAATGTTTGAATTAGGTATACGATTTGGAAAGGCTCTTCAAATGATAAATATACTAAGAGATATTCCTGAAGACTTATCATTTGGTCGATGTTATATTCCTCTCAATCGATTGAAAGAAGTGGGGCTAGAACCAGTTGATTTGAGAGATATAACAAGTCATGAAACATTCAGTCCAATTTATCAATCTCTTCTAGACATTACTCAAGGTCACCTTGATGCTGCAGAACAATATATTCTGATGTTACCTAGATCACAGATTCGGCTAAAAGTCGCCTGTCTCTTACCAGTATTAATTGGTCAAAAGACTGTGAATCTACTCAGGACGAGTAAAATTCTTGATTCTTCAGAACGAGTTAAGGTACCTAGAAAAACTGTAAAGAGACTGATGATTCGTTCTATTTTCTCTGCTATGATCCCTGGAGGAACAAGAAGACTTCTCAAGAAGAATAGGGCAAAATAAGTTAATTTTGCAAATCGATAGATTTCAATCGATAATCGCACCCTTTGATATAGGGCTGGAGTCTGTTGGGGTCGATTGAGATGGGGGAGACTGTACGTCAGGAGGCCTCAAAGACCACTATTGAGACCCCTCAAAATCATGGAAATAAGGATGAACAAGGGATACGTTCACTGAGATCCGCTGTTGAATTAACATCTGAAGCAGTACGAGCAGTCAGTGTTACAGCATTTGACGCTCTACGAGCTTCTGCAAAATTCATGGGAGTTTCAAAATCCGGAGAAGAACTGTCAAACCCATTTGATAGCATAGATGCTCCAGTTTGGTTCGAAAAGGAAATTCCTCCTTTCATAGTAAATACATCTTATGATTATTGTGAAGCACTCACAATCAGGGAGGCTGCGAATTTCTATCATTCTTTCAAGTATCTTCCAGATGAGCAAAGGAGGGCAATGTGCGCATATTATGCATTCTGCCGAAGAGCGGATGATATCGCTGATGGGGATTACAGAGACCTATTTCCAGGATCAGAAGGAGCAGAAGATCCAGAGGCTCAGGAATATATCAACAGATTAGAAGAAATGATTCAACGCGTTCCAGTAGTGGATAGAAGTAGTTTCATGGATAAGATGGCTCAATTATACTTCTTTAGGAAAAAATTGTCAACTGCGTACAATGATTTAGCATCCACAGACCCAATTTTCTTGGCATTGAAGGACACAGTGCAAAGATTCGGAATTCCTAAGATTCACATGGACGATTTAATCACTGGAATGGAAGATGACTTTTTCAGAGATCGATATGAATCATTTGATGACTTATACAAATATTGCTACAGAGTCGCATCTACTGTTGGGCTAGTATGTATTGAGATATACGGATACGAGGACCCAGCAGCAAGAGAACATGCAGAAGCATGGGGTGTTTTCATGCAATTGGTCAATATATTGAGAGACGTTCAAGAAGATGCAGAACGAGGACGCATCTACTTACCAACTGAAGATTTAGCAAGACACGGAATTACCCCTGAAGATGTTCTTGAGGGGCGGTTAAATGGGCATCCAGGATGGAATCCTTTTGTCACAGAATTCATTGAACGAATTGAAGTATACAGAGATAGATCTTTGGGTCTTCTCCCAATGCTGAAGCCAAAAATGAGGTACAGTCCAGCAATTATGATGGGACTTTATCGTTCGATTCTAAAGAAGATAAATCGAGTGAATGGAGATGTTTTCACTGAAAGAATCCGGTTAAATAAAGCAGAGAAAATAACCCTTGCATTGAGTCTATACATCCGCCATAGATTCTTGACGTTCTTTTGAACATCTAAGCCCTAATTTGGCAGGTAATTACCAATAGTGAAGACATAGGAGAGGGGAAAATGCGGGTTGCAGTTCTACTAGAAGATAGATGTGCACCAAACATGCCAGCCTTCGCTTATCTGCAGAAATACGCAGGAATGTGTGGCAGCGAATGTATTCAAGTTGTAGACAAGAAATGTAAAATTCTTGAAACTGCATGTCCAGTGTGTCTTAATAGAGCAAAACATTGTCCAGGTGATGCTGTGATTTTGATTAATCTTCCAGAAGAACTTGATAGCGACATGACACATTGTTTCGGAGAGAATGGTTTCAGAGTTTTTCGACTCCCAACACCACGCGAAGAAGCAGTTATAGGAATTTTGGGCCAAAATGGAATGGGGAAATCCACCGCAATACAGATTCTTTCAGGGGCTCTGAAACCAAATCTAGGAGATTGGGGACAAGAAAAAGAGTGGGAAGAAATTATTGAAAATTATCCAAAGGGAGAACTCAGAGATTACCTAGAACAAGTGGCTGAATCAGGAGTAAAGGTAGCAGTAAAGCCTCAGTATGTCGATAAACTTCCGAAGATTTTTGATGGATTTGTTCAAGAACTACTAGAGAGAGTAGATGAACGTAATGAGGTAGAAAAATGGGCCGAAGAAATGGGGATAGTCCATCTGATGGAACGTAAATTAGGAGCCTTGTCGGGTGGAGAACTTCAACGTGTAGCGATATGTGCAACCTTGCTAAAAGAGGCCGACGTATACTTTTTTGATGAAGCCACTTCATATCTAGACATACATGAAAGAATGCGAGTTACAAGAATAATTCAATCATTAGCAGAAATGGGAAGAAGGGTACTAGTCGTGGAACACGATTTAGCAATTCTTGATATTCTATGCGATCAAGTTCACATCGTTTATGGAGAAAGAGCAGGTTATGGAATTTTTACACCCTCAAGAGCTACTAGAGTTGCGATTAATGCATACTTAGATGGCCATCTTGTAGAACAAAATATGCGAATAAGAGACAAACCAATTACATTTCAAACTGGGAGGATACGATCAGAAGAAATTGGAGAACCAATCCTACAATGGGGAGACTTAGTCAAAACTTTAGGGGAATTCACACTAAATACAGAACAAGGAACTGTTCATTCAGCAGAAGTTGTGGGCGTAGTTGGACCTAATGCAACAGGAAAAACGACCATGGTCAAAATGCTTGCAGGAGAAATTGAAGCAGATGGAGGGTGGACAACTATGGATGCCAAGGTTTCATACAAACCTCAACATGTAAAACCAAATTTTGATGGTACAGTACGCGAATGGTTGGATACCGAATTGGGGAGAGCTTGGCATTCGGGGGAATTTCAAACAAAGGTTGTGAGACCTCTCAACGTTCATCAATTACTAGAATTACAAGCAAGAAAGTTATCTGGTGGGGAATTACAAGCAGTATGGATAGTACTATGCTTAGGTAGAGATGCTGATATTTACCTTCTTGACGAACCTTCCGCTCATTTAGATGCGAATGCTAGAATGGAAGCGGCAAAAGCAATTCGAAGAACAATGCTTTCCAAAGAAAAGGCAGCAATGGTCATTGATCACGATATCTATTTCATCGATATTGTCAGTGATTCATTACTTGTCTTCGAAGGAGAGGGAGGAGTTCAAGGAAATGCTATAGGGCCTCTCCCACTAAGAAAGGGAATGAATCGATTTCTCAAAAATGTGGGAATCACTTTCAGAAGGGATGAAGATTCAAAGAGGCCTAGAATTAACAAACAAGATAGTAGAAAAGATAGAGAACAAAAGTCATCTGGAGAATACTTTTATTCCTAATAGGGTGGAAAAAATGCCTGTAAATCAACCACCTTTTGGGGGAGCAGGGAGACGAAGAAGGAATAGATTGAGTGGAAGCTCATTAGTCACTTGGCAAAGGTGTCCACGTTCATGGATGGCAAAGAGAAGAATCGGACTAAGAGGACCTGTTCGGCCAAGTATGATCCTTGGTATTTTACTTGAAGATGCAGTAGTTGGAATACTAATGGAAAGTCCTCCAAATGATGGCTCTTTGCCGCCTGGAGTAGCTTCATTCCTGAAACATATGGAAGTAGATGATACAAATGAAGTTGAAACCGAAAGAATAGATTCATTACGTGGAGTAGAACTATGGCTGACATCTCTAATTCCTGAAGTTGCAAAGTATGTATACAGTGATTTTTTGATTAAATGGCAAAATACTCCTTGGAAGATGGATGGAAAAGGGCCTGATGATATTCAAATTGAAACAATTGAAAAACAAATCAAATCAGGACTAAAAATGCAAATTTCTGAAGCATCGAAATGCCTAGAGGCAGGAGGAGGGCCACACCTAGAAAAATTTAGGAAAAAGGGCGACCCATTCAAACCAGTCGCACCAAGATGGCAGTCACTTCCAAGTGAGACTACAAATTCAGGATTTCTTGAATCTGGCGAGGAAGTTTCTTGGTGGGAGGCATGGGAAATTTCGAGGCCATGGATGAAAGATCCTCGGATTGCTTCAGTCCAACGTATACATCACCCTGAGGGGTGGGCATCTGGAGAAATGGATCTAGTCCATAGGTGGAGGGAGCATGCTACTATTGTAGATATTAAATCAGGTTCGGGTAGAGGAAAACCACAGCCAAACTTAGAGTCACAGATTAATTTCTATCGATGGCTATGGCACCAAACTCGTCCATCTAATGAACAAAGAGTAGACAAATTAGCAGGATGGTTCCTTCTCGATGGTTATGTGCACGAAATTAGTGCTCTACCAGATTCGACTATGAATACTGAAAAAGAAAGACTTTTTCAAATCAGGAATCAGATGAAAAAGGTGGAAGAACAAGATTGGACTTGGCTATCATCAGTAGGAATTGATGAAGAACATCCGCTTTATTGCCCTCATTGTAAAGGACTGGAAATCTGTGGATATTCAACAGATCCAGAAGATAGAGCTATTCGACAATTCCTTCCAAAAATTGAATTTAGTATACCAAATAATGTATTGGCAATAAAAGATATTCCTTCAAGACTATCAGTACGTGGTTCTATAGATAATTACTGGCAAGAAATAGAAAATTCATATGGAGAATTAGTGAGAGTTTCGAGTCTTAGATCAGGAAATACAACAATTACAATTGAGGAAACGGAGGAAGGCATAGTAGATCCTGAAAAATGGATTGGAGAGATCGGTATTATCAATACTAATCCGGGTATTTTCAGAGGAACCCCACATATTTTTCTTGATAGTAGATCACAAATGGTAGACCATAAAGAGAAAGAAAATTGGACACGTTTAGGATTAATCCCCACCAAAGCAAGTGTTTCAGGACAGGTTGTATCGATGGGTAATAATCAGGGAATTTCAAGTAATGGACGACCTTGGACAGTTAGAACAATTCACCTTTGGGATGGTACTGGAGTAATCGAAGTAGCAGCCTTCGGCTCAAATCGTTCAAGAACATTTGAGTCTCTAAAAATCGATGACCAATTAATTATCCATCATGGAGAATTGGGATGGAGGGAAGGGAATCCTCAAATTCAAATCAACAAACAAACTAGTATCGAATTAATCAAATCTGATAGTTGACTTCAATACCCTCCGTGATAAATCAGGTGTATGCCGGTGACTAGGCTAGCGCCTGAGGATATCGTGGTCCAAGGATGGGATCGCTTATCTGCATCAAAAATTGGTGCTTGGAAAAGTTGTCCACGGCAATATTGGATGCAATATCATCTGAAGATCAGGGAACCATTGCCATCTGTAATAGTAAGAGGAAACGCAGTAGAATCTTGTATATCTAGAGTTTTGAGAGAAAGTCCTGCATTGATTGGTGCTCAATCCCCTGACAGAATTCTCGTTTCACCATTAGACGAACAAGGGAACTTGCTTGAAGGGGAAGATGGTTGGATAGGACCATCATTAGAAATTATCCCGGAAAATGATCGTCCAATTGATCTAGATAGTCTATCGAGATGGGCACATTCTAGGATTGACGCTCATATAGAAAGATGCACAAATGAAGCTCTAATGGAATGGCTATTGAATCCACATAGAATAGGAGATGAAAATAATCTAAATCGTGAGGAGATTATAGAAATGGCTCACCGTGGTATAGATCTTCATCTCGAAGAAGTGAGAAATTGTCATTCAAATCTAAATATGGAAGAATTACAAAAATGGAGGAAAGGGGGCCAAAGAGGTACCTTTCCGGCTCCTGATGGGTTTCCAAATTCTGGAAAACATATACCTCCAGAAATTAGTACAGGTTCAATCACATGGAGCGAAGCTTGGGCAATAGCGAGACCGTGGTTTGTTGACCCGGATGCTCCGCCTTTTTCTATGCAAACAATACACCCAGAACAGTGGTTTCAAGGAGAATATGATTTAGTTTATCGATGGAATGGAAAAATTCGAATTATCGATCTGAAAGCATCTGTTGGTAATAATGACAGATCTAGACTTTATTCAGAACAATTGCGATTATACTCTTGGCTATGGTGGGAAACGCATGATAGAGGAGATATTGTTGATGGTCTCGAAATCTGGTATTTAGGCCCAGGAAAAAGGAAAATCGTAGATTCACCAGATGAAAAGGAATTAATTCGCATAAGTAAAGAGATGAAAGAAATATATGAAACTCTTGGTAACATAAACTCTGAGGATGATGCTCCTCTTAATCCAAGTCCAATTCATTATTTTGAGGAAGGTGGAATTCAAATAGGAATTGCTGATAATCCTGTTGAACGATGTAAAACATGTCCATATGTGGCATTATGTCCTCAAGGTGGGCACGATGCATCTCTACCAAATCACAAAACTGCTCAGGTGAAGGGACGTGATTTACTCTTGACTCCTGTAATCGATGTTGTGACTCGAGTAGATTTGGAGGGTGAGATTTTCACAGTCCCAAGAGAGCCAAAATTACAAGACGGGGGCGTTATTTTCCAATTTGAACTAAGACAAGGGCTTGACAATGTTACCGTGAAAAATGCATGGAAAACTGCTCCAAAGAATGTAACTAGATCTTTGCGCAAGGGTGTAAAGGTCAGAGTACGAGGAGGTCTTCCTAGCCTGTGGAGAGGAAAAACAGAAATTTCAATAGACCAGTATGCAAGTATTGAACGTTCTGAAGGACCAGAGCCAACAGATATAGAAATCATTGAGATCCATCCTAGAGTCAATGTTGTTGGAAGAGTTTGGTCAATAGAATCTCAGAAAGGGCCCATGATTGATGGAACGTTTTCAGATAGATGGTCAATCACGATGATTGACAAGACCGGAGTAATCAACGTAGTTGGATTCAAAATGAATGTTCCAGATACAGCTTTAGGAGTGAATAGAGGCGATATAATCGCAATAATAAATGCTGAACCAGGAGAGTTCGCACGAAGAAAACAAGTCAAATGTATCCCGGGAACTAGTATCTTAAGATTACAAGATAACGAAAACTTACCTAACTGGAAACCGTGAATTTATTCGCATAACAAGTAAGTAGAGAAATATAGAGCCTAAAACAAAAAATGAAGATTTTACAATTGAATCTCTTCCTTCCCAAAATAAGAATTCATATGTTGTAGGAGAGCCTTCAACTACAACTCGATACCAATCAATAAACAGGTATATTGTGCCAATGAAAGCACCAAGAAAACCGTGCCATAACTTTATTTCAACTTCAGAATATCGTAAATTAATCAGTAGTAGTGCCTGAGGTACAATATGACTCCATGTAAGTGCAATAATCCAATATACACTAATTAGTGGGAAGTATACGCGTGCAAATGCAATCCAAAAAGCAACCATTGTAGCCATTGCAAGGCATATCGCAGCTCCAAGTGTTGCGCTTGCAACTTTACCTAGATTCAATTGAGGATATTTTTCATGTAAATATCCAACAACTAATGCAATTGTTGCTAACTCAATCGACCACTGAGTGATGTAAAGATATAGATATCTAGGACCATTAAGGTATACGGGTAACGCCATACTTGGAAACAACAACAAAATTGAGACCAGACGAAACCGTTGAATCGCCACCATGATAAACGATGTAAAGCCACTAAATTGTTAGACTTGACGGATTTTCAAACATAAGATGACTAAATCACAAGGCAGTTCACTTTCAAAGAGGAGTGGGTCTCTCTGAAAGAATAATTACCATTCTCTTGGACATAGGCCTATGCCCTCTGAATTAGAATTGACCAGTAAATCAGGAGTAGTTTGCTTAGAAGGAGAAAAGGAACGAACTGCAGAAATAGCCTACAATCTTGCCTTTGAAGATATCCAAGAAGGAAATACAGTATATTGGATTGATGGGGGATCTTTGCTAGACCCATCTCGTATGATCTCGTCCATATCTAATACTAAAATCTCGCAAGGATACCTAAACAATCTATATGCTTGTAGGGCATTTACGGCGCACCAAATGGCGGAAATATTCAAACGAATGGAAGAGGCAAATGAAGAAACAAAAAAGATAGAAGAAGATAGTCTAATGATAATAACTGAGCTCCATGCAATGTTCTTGGATAATCAACTGAGTACAGCAGAAGGAACAATGTTACTCACAAATACCCTTCATAGGATAAAGACGATATCAAAAGATAGGGGTCTTACCGTTTTGATAACAGCCAACAAAAACAACAATCGCCCTACACCGAGGAATATCAAACAAATAATGAGAGACAGCGCTGATGAATACGTACTACTTCGCTGAAACTTTTGAGAACGATTTAGTGAAGAGTTTTCAGTAAAGACCATGAATCAAGTCGAGTCTGTTTGCTACCACTATTCTGAAGTTCATCCATAGACACACCAAAAGGAGCGAGGATTGAGAAAACAGCACGTGAGGCGAGACCGGTATAGTATGCACTATCACCACTTTCCCCTTCTATTGAAGGACTCTTTCTGTCAATCTCAGTACATATCCGGACACGATCTTGAGGGATTTTCCTCTTTATCCCAACAACTACGAAACGGATCTTTCTCCCAGGTGGAGTAACAGACGTAAATCTCTCTTCTCTCATAAGAGCAGCAGCAGTAAGATTGAGAACTCGATAATCATTCAATTCGTTATTTATTCTCCTTGATATTATCAAATCAGAGAGAGGCACTAAACCCTGTTTCATTCTGATTATTTCCTTTTGGTAGTGTTCTATAGATACGCGTACTCCTTCTTCATATCCCTTCTCATTGATTTCTGATAGTATTCTCATCTGTAGACTCTTTATCCATTCACAAGTAGAATGTTGCCTAGTCTCAATCCCTCTAATTTTCCACCCTTTCTTCCCGTACGCGAAGTACTTGGTTAGAGACGACGAACCCGTGGTTCTATTTGGTACGAAAGCAATCCAATCATATCTGTCCTCTAGCTCTATTGGTATACCAGAATCTTTTACAATTCTACACATTAGCCTCTCAATAGAATCCCTCTGCTCAAATTCTTCTCTATCCATTCTATCCTTCAACCATATCGAATCTACTATTGCGTGAAGACACTCCCATCCTTCCTCCTCGGCCGCGCTCTTAGCCTCTAGTAATATCTCTCTAGACCATGAGCAAATTGCCTCATGACACTCTATTCGACCGAATCTAGCATTTCGGTACCCTGTATAACCAAAGCAGGTAACTAAAAGCCACTTTAGGGCATTTTGTCTCTTATCCCAAGAGTCACCTTTGTTAACGATTTTTTTCTTCATCTCAGATCTGATTTTTATTATGGGCGACACTACTCTCCCTAGGAAACCATGCTTAGACATACAAGTGTGATAATCTAACTCTGGGACCTTTAACCCCTGCTGTTTACCCTTCTTACTTTGAATCTCCTCAGAAGCCTCTTCTGAGCATAGGGGGAGAATAGATGATACTACATCATCAATATTGGGAGGTATACAACAATCACAGTTAATTGTCTCAGGACTGATATTTCTAGTGGCTATGATACTCGGGAAAAGGCTGGAAAAATCTAACTCATACACGCCTTCATGAACACCAGGAATAGGATCTAAGTATAGCCCACCCCTATCTGCTAGCAACATCTGCCTTCCAGTCTTCATATCCTCAGGGCGATTTTTCTTCCAAGGTACTAGAACGCCATCCTCCATTGATTGCCTAACTTGTATTGCAGATATTGCAGAACCTGGAGATAGTCTTGACAAATCTTGACATGGTATTCCTGACATCCTAGATAACTCGAACAGTCCTTCGATTCCTCCTTCCTTGAATATGAATGATGATGAAGAGTCGATGTGTACTCTCCCTTCAAGCGCATGGTATGCTTCAGAACGAACTATTCTACCGTAACTCCAATTAGTGATAGCTTCTCTTCTTACCACCACTTCCCTTTTTTTCCTTCCAAGTCTTACTTTCAGTCCAGCAGATGATGCCAGCGAAATAATAGCTGGAAATCCGGTAATATCTCCTCCCATAGTTACTAATATGTCTGGATTTAGCCAATTGATTGATCTTTCTATCTCACTCACGAAGCTTTCCACACTTCTTCCAGAATCCATTTTTATCGTTATTATCTCACCAGATCTAGGTTCACTTTTCGGAGTTATGTCCGATACAGTAACGCTCCTGATTACCTGATTTCTGATACTATTTTCATCACTCATGTCTACTGAGAAAGATGCTATTCTGACTTTTGGTAAATTCCATTCTTTATCCAACCTAGAATCAAGTGCCTCTATTCTCCCATTTCCTAACTTGACCCTACCAAATGGATGAGTGCCCATATCGTAGAGAAACTTCTGGGCAGGCTTTGGATCTACCGAGAATATCTCATAATCATTCCATTCACCCCTATCTGCTATAACTCTCGATATAGGTATGATATCAGATGCGCGAGGGATTTTAACTGACAAAACCTGACTAGTAGAATTAGAATCATGACTCAATAAATGATAACTTCGCTTTACACTTACACTACCAAAGAGAGATTGACATATACTACCCAAGAGGTATTTCTCTAAATCAGAAAGAGCATCGGGACTACCTGAAACATGGACTACTGGAGACCATCGAAAGGTATGTTCTGAAACAAAACCTGAGTCTTCCTTGATCCAGACAGTGACTAGATCTGAATTCGTTCTCAAATGAACATCTAAAATCCATCCTTCAACCATCTTTGATAACCATCTCCTCTAATGCAGATAGACGCATCTCTAAATCAATTAACATGGCTAGTACAATCGGCTCGAACTCATCAGATAAAGGAAGCATCCCACAGGCTGAAGATCTTCTCCTAACCGCTGCTTCTAACTTCTCCATGGATTCTCTTTCCCTAGGTCGAAGAGTTCTCTTAAAACCCCGCCAGTAATCGACCTTCTCCTCTAACCTGTTTCTCCATGTACGTACCGTTCTTCCCATAGGAGCCAATTCTCATTGTAATATAGAAATAATAATTTCAAAGAGAGAGAGACAGTAGAACAAGTGAAAGTAAAACCTAGTAAAAGAAAATTTGAATCAAATGTCAACAATCCTAATCAATTTCCGTTCTATTGAAGAATAACCGACTGTACCCAATAGTCGATGGAGGTGGAAAGCGTGGTAGCATCGGGCATGCTAGAAACAGAAACTTACGTCAACATTGCAGGATACCGCTTCATTGATCTTTCTGACAGGGATGAATTAAGAGCACCATTCTTGGAAATTTGTCTGGAACTTGAATTAAAAGGTACAGTATTACTTAGTCCAAATGGAATAAATTTCTTTGTAGCCGGAACTCATGAAGCTATAGAACAGTATGTCTCATTTTTAGAAGAAGATGAGCGCTTTCAAGGAATTTCTCTACATATCTCATACTCTGAATATCAACCATTCAAGAGAATGCTCGTTCGTTTGAAGAATGAAATTATCTCTCTAGGAATGGATGAAATAAAACCTGCTGAACGTAAAGGTCAGTACATTCAACCGAAAGAATTCAAAAAATGGTTGGATGAAGGAAAAGAAGTAATGATATTAGATACACGAAATGACTACGAATTACGAGTAGGTACTTTCGAAAATGCTATAGATCTGGATATCAAATCATTCCGTGAATTTCCAGAGGCTACTAAGAAATTAGAACAAGACAAAACAACACCTGTAGTCATGTTCTGTACTGGGGGAATCAGATGTGAGAAAGCAAGTGTGGTGATGGAAAACCAAGGTTGGGAAAATGTGTACCAGATTAAAGGAGGAATTCTTGGCTACTTCAAAGAATGTGGAGGAGCACATTGGAATGGAGATTGCTTCGTATTCGACAAACGAGTATCTGTAAATTCAGAATTAGAGGAAAGTGACCACGTCCTTTGTTTTGAATGTCGAAATCCACTTTCAGTAGAGGAACAAAAGTCAGAAGATTACGTTATTGAACAATATTGTCCCTACTGTGTAGATAAGAAAAAATAGCGAACCCTTAATCTCTATACTTCTCCCTTCTCAATTCATGCATCAAATGATGATTGGGAAATCTGGAAAGAATAATACATCATTTGATGCGTGATTAGAGACTGGATGTATTGTGCGTACCCTATTGTTATCCCTTTTAGTGATAATTTTTCTTGCCCCACTAGTTACAGCTGAAGAGTATGAAGTATACGGGAAAGTGTACACTCAAGACAATATGCCATTAACAAATGAACCAATTGTTATCCAATGTTCAGGGAATGATGTTTGTGATCTTAATTCAAACTTGCAAACAATTACCGATTATTACGGATTTTACAGTATTACACTGGAGGTATTTCCTGAAGACGATGGGAAAAATATATCATTACTAGTAGCAGGACAACTTGCAGAATTAACTATTGATTGGAATTCTTCTTCAAATTCGGATACAAGAAATCAAGAATTCGATATTTACCTAACACAGGACCCACGAGTCTCTAGTACAATAGGTGGTTTCACATGCGGCGGATGTTGTCTGTTGTTGATTCTATTTTTTGCAGGATTACGATCTCTAAGAAAATTGATGACCCAAGAAGGGCGAGATGAATTCTTAGGTCGGAAATTAATGCCTATAGCTGACTGTCCTGTTTGTGGGAAGAAAATGCCTCGACATTTAGTTCTACGTCACTTAATTGTCGATCATGAAATAGAACCGTATGAAGCAGGAGCAATGGTAGGGAAACAATTCAACAAAATCCATAGCGAAGAATGAAGGCAGGCTTGAACCCCTAGCAAAAAGTGAGCCAACCTTTTGAACCAATTTGTGATTTTAGGCCCTATTTGCAGTATGGCGCCGAGAGAGGGATTTGAACCCCCGCGTCCAAGGGACAGTGGATTTCGAATCCACCGCAATACCGGGCTATGCGACCTCGGCTCCATCCCCCGGCTCTTGCGCCACCGTCATAAGCATGATGTTTTGTCGGGATGTCATGGACGTTCGCTTCCACGGCAGGGATGTTGACACAACCGTCCAGGTTGAACCNGGAACCACCGTTCGAAAGGCCTTGGAGCAGGCAAATGTGCTGCCTTCAATGGTGATCGTTAGCTACGAAGGCACCGTTCTCCCTCACTCAACGCCGCTTCAGCAGCAGGTGGAATTACTTGTCACGACCATCTCATCAGGCGGATGACCGGTCCACACGTTCGATGATTTGGAGACGCGAATTACGGGTGTAGTCGCAACGTACTTCCGAAGCCCAGGCATCCAATCCAACGTTGGCAAGAACAACCACATCGCCCACTTCGAGCATGGCGTACTGTGAATTCCAATCATCGGCCCAGCCCTCAACCTTGCAAGCGCCTGTGTGGTCCATCAACATCAGGCCCTTTCGAGACCACGCCTTTCCGTTTTTCCCAACCCCTGATTTTTCGTAAGTGTAGACCACGGTCCCACCCACGTTGTACTTGGCCTGAAAATCAAACAAGTCAAAAGATTCCACATCGGCGTCCTCATCGGCTTCTAGGCGAGAAAAGGGGTCCATTTTGAGCACGATTTCACCTTTCCAATTGATGGTGAAAATGCCGTCCTTGAGCAGAACTTTAGCACCTTTCATCGCAGGTACAGCGACGGTTGGTTCGCCGTCGGCATTGGTCGTTGAAACGACTTGAATATGAGCAGTATTGACACCTTGCTTCAATGTCATTTTCAATGGTATGTTATCCTTTACATAGCCTACTGAGAACAATTCACCTCGCACTGTAGCTCTTGGATTTAGCGACCCGATTTCTTGGAGAGGCGTGCGTTGATTGGAACTTGGAAGTTGCACCGAGGATTCCAAACGTGCCTCGTCGGTACCTTCTCCACCGGGACAGATTGCCCGCCAATCACACCCCTCACATCGTGTGCTTGAAGGAGGGTCGGAGGGAATCCCGCCAGGAGAAAAACCACGCATCGGCCGAGGCGTGGTCGGACAATCAGCCANTAACGGCGTGCTGCCTTTCAGTTCGTCCCAGAGCGTTTTCATCTCTTCTTCAATCGCCCTCATGTCCTCTACACTGGGTACGGGGATGGATTTGATGCTGGGGTGACCAAGATACCAGATTTCAAGCCCGCCGACCGTTTCTTCACGGTCGTGAGTTACATGCCAAAGCATGGCATACATCTTGAGTTGCTCGACATAATCACCTGAACGGTCATTGGCTCCGACGCTCGCCTTGAGGTCGACGATGATCGGCGTTCCCGACCACCTGTAGACCAAATCGTACTCACCTTGGAACCAGTGCTCTGGATGAATGGCGTTCATGGTAAACTTCGGAGCACTTGGGTCAACGAACCACGGTCGAGCGATTTCCCATGCTTCCGTCCATGATACAGAACCTTCACCCCGCAGCGGATGCCCACCGACAAAGGGTTCGTGAGGAAAACCATCGGGAGCGGGCCAAGGAGGTCGTTCACCTCGTCGCCATGCCTCTTTGTTNGGNCCTCCGTCCGATTCAAAACAGCGTTCAACCTCATCAAGATGGAANCGCAGACTGTTCTCNNCCATGGCCAGGCAACGANCCGAATCTACCTCGCTCCAATCACCGGCTTTACGTTCGTCCTTTTCCCATTCCAGCCGCATCCGCTCCAAAGCCGGAGGNAGGTGAACGCGACACCGTTCAAGGGCCCATGCTTCAAGTTCGGTTTTGGATTGGGGCAATTCTCCAGGTGAAAATGGCATCAAACCCATCGATGGCCAGACATAATCCTTGGCGGATAACGGTTGACCATCGTCGTTGTACGGTGAAGAACCAACAACGTACTGACCTGCGTTGGCAGCGATAAATCCTGGTGATTCACGGAGGACCTGACAGACGGCTTCTTCGACGGCCCTTCCGACGAAAAGCACGGGGATTTGGGGCATCTTGAACCGGTAGATCTTCTGGTAAAACCAAAGACGTGGACAGGACAGATAGGTGTTAGCTTGGCTTGCCGACATTCGGTTGTAGGGCCCGACGGTATCGCTGTCACTCTTGGCCATGTGGACCGGCATGATACGACCAAATCACCCACTCTTTTTCAAGCCTCANTGCNGATGAAGTGGCTCATCGTTGGCTGAACGTTTCCAATCGTGTTTTTCGGTTGTCAATTCGCAGTTGCAAAAGGCCAGAACGCCACCCGAGTTCAACGCCCGTCATCGCCAGGCCATCACCTGGCCGCAAACTCAGCAATCGCTGACTGATGCTGGCGCCAAACGCCACCACTTCGGCCACGTGATACCCGTCCCAAAGCATCAGGGCGAGCATGCTCCATGGTTTTCCGTCAACGCGGGTGCCTGAGCGGCGCCGAATGCCGATGACATGNCCTTTCACGTTGGCTCGCGTTCGAAGCAAACCAAGTCGGGTCAACTCAGGAATAGTCGTATTCTCAACCTCTTTACCTCTATAGAGTGAGGTATTGGAATCAACATATAAGCGCGGTTGGTCTCGCCATACACCTGGTAGTGCATCCACGAGCACCACCTCTTGTTCCATGTGTTCATGGAGTTGAGAAAACGCGCCGGGCTCACTTTCCTCGATNGTGATGTGTTGCTGACCAACCACCANGACTGCGCCCAGAACAGGCTCAGCAAAGTGATTCGGCATCGGGCCCCATGCCCCGGTTAATCGCCCCTTCACGGCCACGCGCCCTTGGACGTCACCCAACGGTGCATACGGCGTTTTCATTGAAACCTCGGGAAGTGCAGTCACCCAGGAAAGATGTTCAGGAACAGACCACTCGCCCTCATCTGAACGAGCGACTGCACACCAGCCACAGCCTGCGGCTTCGCCTTGACAAGCCTTGGAGGGGGAAACGGGAAAGACCTTCACGCCTTTCTCGGCATCCTGCATAGCACGGTGATGTTCATGGAAGGTGGAGGACAGCGTCTCCATCTCCTGTTTGAGCGGCGGCTCATAGGCAACCCGATGTCCACCGTCAAGGTACCAGCCTTCCATGCCGTTCACGGTTTGACCATCATGCGTTTCATGCCATAACCAAGCGTAGAAGCGGAGTTGGTGTTCAAGCGAAGAGGCGAAGGCCGAGCCGGGTGAGCCCGATTTGATGTCGACAATCCGAACCTCGCCGTCCCACCGAAGCACCAAGTCCAATTCACCTGAAGCCCATCCATCGGGGTGGTAAAGGCGCTGAGGCTGATGGACGCGGGGATCCTTGAACCAAGGCCGAGCACATTCCCACGCCTCATGCCATGTGATGGGAGCATCCGATGGCGACCATACGGGGTGGCTGGATGACGACCATGTTCGCTTCTCAACGTCCCTGACCTTGTCGGGGAGGGGGAAGACCGGCACGGTTCCTTGCGCAGGTTCGGGCACCNAAAACGGCTGCTGCCCTGACCGACGTAGCNCGAGATAGGGNCCGCCCTCTTGGTCGAAACAGGCATTGACCTCTTCAAAAAACAGGCCCAAACCGTCGCNAAGCCGCTCTTCCAGCGAGGAGACCTCCACCTCGTCCCAAGCATCTTCACTTGATTTCCAGAGGACTTCATCCCACATCTTCTGCCCGGTGGCCATGGCCTGTTGTGCCACACCCGATACCTTGCCGGTAGCCCATGTTTTCAATTGNTCNAAACTGGAAACTTCTGGGGGGTGCATCATCAACAATTCACACAAGGCGTCTTCCAGCACCACACCCAAGATTTGGGAAGGGCGTGTTGGTCCTTGGAGGCCGATTTGATAGGAGAAAAGCCACTGCTTAGGGCAGCGCAAATAGGTTGTAAGAGCGCTGGCCGAAATTCGGCCTCTCGTGCGACCCAGCGGNCCGCCTCGGGGAGGNAGACCTACGGGCACGAGACGACCTCCTCAACGAAAGGTCGGGCGAGCAGAACATCAGGCATCATAGGAATAGTAGTCACCACTGCTTCGTTGTTCCCGGTCCTTCCTGCTCTCGTTTTTGTTGATACGAGGGCGACGTGAGTCATGGTCACGGCGGAACGTGACATCCACGCCCGCCAAGAATCGGTTCATCCCTTCTCTGAGATTGTATGGTCCCGTCGCACGACCCTCAACCCCACCTTCGCCCTCGAAGACCAGGAGCGAATCCGAAACGATGTCGATGAAATAGACGTCGTGGTCGATGACAAAGGCCGACTTTTCATTGGCCTCCATCGTTCTGCGGATGGCTTTGGCCGCTTCCATACGGGCGTTGGCATCCAGATGCGCCGAAGGCTCGTCGAGGAGATAGAGGTCGGCTTCTCGACCCAAGCAGAGGGCAATGGAAACCGCCTGGCGTTCACCACCGGAGAGTTTCTTGACGCGCTTAGGGAGGAGTTGGTCGACGCCGAGTGCTTTGATGACGTTCACATTGAACTCACCGCTACGCCAACGGGGTCCGAGTTCGCTGTCAAGCCAGAGTTGTACCGAGCCATCAATATCGACATCGATGTGCTGGGGTTTGTAGGAAATCTTGGCGTCTGCGGTGACCCAGCCTTCGTCGTATTCATGCTCGCCAGCGAGAATTTTGATCATGGTCGATTTGCCCGTTCCGTTTGAGCCCACAACACCCACGACTTCNGAACGATGTACCGCGCCTTCNCCTGAAGTGAGTTTAAACTCACCAAGTTGTTTCTCAAGTCCGCCCCAAGTGACAACCGGCGTGCCAATCTCAGCTGTTCGGTCTCGGTGGCGNAGGAACTTGATCGGCTTATCTCGAATCCGTACGTTCTCTTCAGGGAGGAAGCCGTCAAGGTAGGTATTGATGGCTTGACGTGTTGAGCGCGCTGGGGTAAAGATGCCGAAAGCACCCTTCTTTCCATACACGATGTGAACCAAGTCGGCCAGGACGTCAAGAACTGCCAAATCGTGTTCAATGACGATGACTCTCTTCGTCTCGGCAAGTTCTTGGATAATGCGCACAATTCGCATGCGTTCGTGAATGTCGAGGTAGGAGGAGGGTTCGTCAAAGAAATACACGTCCACATCTCGCAGTATCGTCGCACAGATGGCCATGCGCTGCAGTTCTCCACCCGAGAGTTGCTGAACCGTACGTTGGAGCAGATGGTCGATGCCCAACGAACGCGTGGTTGCTTCAAGCAAGCCTCGTTCGTCCACCTTGCTGAGAAGTTCGTGAACGGTGCCTTTGATGCGTTTTGGGAGTTTATCCACGTTTTGGGGCTTGAGCGCCACACGAATGCTTCCCTTCTGGATGGCGATAAAGAAGTCCCTAAGTTCACCTTTTGGAAGGGATTCAATCACGTTATCCCAATCGGGTTCTTTGTCGAGCCAATCACCCAAATTGGGAGTCATACGGCCAGATAGGGCGCTGATAGCGGTTGACTTACCCATCCCGTTGGGGCCAAGAATACCAACGACGCTTTCTTTGGAGGGGGTTGGTAAGCGGAACAAACGGAACCCGTTCATGGAATAACGATGAATCATATCGGTTTCGAGTTCGCTGGGTAGGTTCTCGATAATCAAGGCGTCATGAGGGCATTTGTTGATGCAGATGCCACACCCGATGCACAGGCTTTCGGAAATGTGGGGTTTACCGGTTTGCTCGTCCATGATGATGCATTCTTGCCCATTTCGAACGGGTGGACAGTACACCTGGCATTCATCGTTGCACTTCTTGGGTTGACAGTTGTCTTCCTTCAGAACCGCAACACGCATCCCGTCACCCAGCCTATCCTCTCGTCTGTTCTATTTTGTTTCACCTGCCATTTCCACGGCGTCAACCGGGAAAGACAGCCAATGTTTTGTGGCTCAAATGAGACCCTTAAGGTGCTCGTGTCCACGGATCAAGCGAATCGTGCAAGGAGTAGGGAATTTCATGCTGGCCTTGCGCAATGCGTCCCGTGCCGTGAGGTAGTTCTCGGCATTCACATGGAGTGAGATGACGCGCTGGCCACGCTTCACACGGGCAGCCGTGCCGACGTTTTTACCGAATGCACATCGCATGCCTTGTGAGACACGGTCAGCACCTGCGCCTGTGGCTTGCTTGTTCTCACGCAGAACGTGGTGAGGGAAGGTGTGGACACGAAGTGCGTAGCCTTGTGCGCCTGCGGCGTCTCGGATGGTGGAGTTGGAGACAACACGCCCGGCTTCAAGAGCCGTGTGGCGAATTTGTACGTCGTTGTCTGCACGGAGTTCAAGGACAACTTGGAACTCCCCCGTCTCTGCAGCACGTCGGTTNCCGACATGGAATTGCATGATACGGTTGTTGGGGACACCACCGATGTACTTTCGNCGGGTGTANGCTGGGCCTTTCAAACGGCGGTACATCACAGCGGGTTTACGTGCCATAGGTCTGCCTCCAAGCATCCCTGCGACCGATGCTCCCTTTATGATATCTCCGCACGCAGAACCAATCGCCTGCATGCGAAATCCTGCACCTCGAAGCCAGCAAAGTATTCATGATGCGGAGCCCGCAGGTCAAGCCATGGCTGACGGTTGGCGACGACTCCTCGAAGAGGAATCGGAGCACCAGTGGCTCACGCTCGCCATGTTCACCGCCTTCGTCGTCGTCGGTGCTTTTGCCATCAACGCCACCGAACATTTTGTCGGGGACCGGATCGCTCAGGTTGACGCGTTGCACAAGGGTGCTCTGGTCGTCCACATCGAATACCACGACGACGGTGAGAGCTACACGGCTCTGGTCTTTTCACCCAGCGAGGGGTACCACCTGTTCACGGAGTTCGCCGACGGCGCGAACGCCGAGGTCTACACGCCTCAACGCAACGATTTGGGAGGCCAGGTCAACTTCATGAAGGCGATGCCCAACGGAGAAATTTTGCTCTCGGTGGAGCCCAATCGTGTCGTCGGACTCCTCGACAACATGCACATCACCTACGACTACACCAACATCGAGGAGAACTTCACCGTCCTCGACGTGGCGGACTTTGCATCCGACGAGGGCACGCATCGTTTGATGCTCACTCAAGAAGGAAGTCGCACGTCGTTGAGAGGCGTTCACAACGGGGTGCCCACGGCTGCGATGTCCATGTCGGCAGGCGTTCTGTGGCACCACGTTGAGGCGCATTCCGAAGGCCTGTGGGTGGCGATTGGAACCTACACTGGCGGAGCAGGCGCAGACGACTCGAGCCCTGCGACACCGGATCCGCGCCCTGCACTGGGTTGGATTTTGTGGGACGGTGGGAACGCAACGCCCGTGCTCCAGAGTTCCAACATGGAACACTCGGGCATGTTCCACGGGTTTGCCTCCACCGGGGATGAGTTGGTGGTCGGCGGAACCGTATCCAGCCTCGTCATTGGCGCCGATCGGACCGTCCGAACCCTCAACGCACCGTCGGCGCACATCGTTGCGGACAACGAAGGAACCGTGTGGTTCATCGGCCCGATGGGGTCGACAAACCTGGCCACCTACGACGGGAACCTCAACGTGCACAAACTCAGCCGACACGTGCCGGTTGATGTGAGCGATGCTGGTGTTCAAGGCGACCTCGTTCAAGTTCACGGCAGCGACGGAAACGGGAACCCCATCCAATGGTCCATTGATGTCAAAGCGAACGGTTCTATAGAAAGCGGACGTGGTTTTCTCAACCTGCTCTTCCTCCTCGGCGGTAGCGTTGTACTGGTCATGATGCTCCAACACGCACTCCAGCAACTGCGTCGAGTGAGTTGAACCGTTCACCCTCCGGCAAATCGCCACGCACCAACCGAGGTGTTGAGAACCTTCATGTGCCCTCGCCGGGGTTGAATGAATCCAGCGTAAGCCACGGTGCGTGAAACGATGACCAAACGAGGAATGATGGACCAGTTCTTTGAACTCAAAGAACAGCATCCAGACACCGTTTTATTCTTCAGAATGGGGGATTTCTACGAACTCTTCCACGACGATGCAGAGACGGCCGCTGAGGTGTTGGGCTTGTCCCTTACCTCACGGGACAAAAACGCAGAGACCCCGATTCCGATGGCCGGCTTTCCATGGCACGGTCTTGAGGATCACCTGCGCACAATGCTCAGGGCCGGCTACAAGGTCACCGTCGCAGAACAGGAGGACGTNCCACGTCCGGGGGCGAAACTCTTGGAACGTGTCGTAACCAGAATTTACACACCGGGAAGCCTGTACGAGGAAGGTCTGTTGGACGGAGACGAGCAGTCCCTTCTTGCAGCACTTGTGTTGGGAAACAATTCGCTTGGTTTGGCCGTTATCGATGCCTCCACGGGCAAAGCGTGGGCTTGCTCGCATGAGGGAAACGACCGTTTCCTCCGCCTTCAGGACGACCTTCTTCGCTGGCAACCCAACGAACTTGTCATCACGCCAAAGGATGCCGAGCATCAACAGCTTGGCCGTTTGTTCCCCCACCTTGACGGGACGATGGTGAGTCAACACAACCTCAGTCCCACCAAACGAAAGGAGCGACTTCAAACCATGCTGCAAGTGGCGGATTTGGGCCACCTGGACCTCGATCACGCACCTCTGGCCATTTCGGCGACAGGGCTCGCCGCAGACTACCTCGCCACGGTTCACCTCCGCACGGACGTCCCGCTTCAAGACGTTGAACTGGTGGAGGAAAAGGGCCACCTTCTCTTGGATCAGACAACCCTACGCAACCTTGAGTTGACCACCACCTTGGCGGGTGAATACGACGGAAGCCTCCTGTCAACCCTCAATCGGTGCAGGACGGCCATGGGGCGTCGCCTGCTCAAAACATGGCTCCTGCACCCACTCTCGGACATGGAAGCGGTTCAAACACGCCACCAGGCCGTGGGTGCGCTCGCCCGCTCCGCTCGCCGGCTGGACGGACTGAGGGCGTCACTGAAGGGTGTTCGAGACATGGAACGTCTGGCCACCCAACTGGCGTATCAGCGAAGCAACGCACGCGATCTCGTGGCGACGGCTCACGCCCTCGAACGCATGCCCGCTTTGATGCAGTGGTGTCGCGACAGTCAGGACCCGCTGCTCATGCACCTCAGTGAGGGCCTCGACCAACTCGATGAGATGAGGCAAACCGTACAGCACACGCTCAACGGTGAACCACCGCTCGGACTGAGGGATGGAGGATTGTTGAGGGCGGGCGTTGACGAGCAGGTTGACGAGTTGCGCACCGTCACCGCTGAAGGAAAGACGTGGTTCTCGGACCTCGAAAAACGGTTGCGAGACGAACTCGGCGTTTCTTCGTTGAAGGTCAAAAACAACCGACAGGTGGGCTGGTACATCGAGGTCACTCAAACCCATGTCGACAAAGTTCCGGAGGATTGGCGGAGGAAGCAACAACTTACAAACGGTTCTCGGTACACCACGGAAGAACTCGTGGAGCGGGACGATTTGCTCCTTTCGGCGGATTCAAAACTCAAGGAGTTGGAGTACAGAAAATTCCTGGAACTGCGAACCTACTGCGCAGCTCACGCCTCAGCACTCGCCGACATTGCTCGGCGCGTGGCCTCAATCGACGTCCTCCAGTGCTTTGCAACGGTCGGTCGGGAGCGAGGTTGGACCAAACCCGACATGACCGACCAACACATCATCAAACTGCAAGGCGCACGGCACCCCGTCCTGGAAACACAAACCGGCTTCGTCCCCAACGACGTGGTCATGAACCCTAAGCGAAACTTCCTGCTCATCACCGGCCCGAACATGGGAGGAAAATCCACGTACTTGCGGACGGTGGCGCTTGTCTGCGTGCTTGCCCAAGCGGGTTGCTTTGTTCCCGCTCAACACGCAAAAATCGGATTGGTTGACCGTGTGTTTACACGCGTCGGTGCCAGTGACGACCTGAAGCGTGGTCGTTCCACGTTCATGATGGAAATGATCGAAGTGGCCCACATTCTCAAACGCGCCACCAGCCGCTCGTTGGTTCTCCTCGATGAAATCGGACGCGGAACCTCAACCTTTGACGGGCTGTCAATCGCCTGGTCGGTCACCGAAGACATGTGTTCTCGCATCGGCGCAAGGTCGCTTTTCGCGACCCACTATCACCAACTCATCGGGCTCGAGGGGGAAATCGATGGTTTGTGCAACGTCCACGTCCAGGTCGCCCACACGGACGGTCAACTGCGGTTTCTTCACACCGTTGCTGATGGACCGTGCGACGAATCGTACGGCGTTCAGGTGGCGGCGTTGGCCGGACTGCCTCGAAGCGTTGTGGAACGCGCCACGGATCTGTTAGCGTTCCTTGAACACCAAGCCGGCGGTGCGCGAGCGGGTGAAGACGGAGCGCCTCGGACGCGCGACGCTGGGCAGGCCAGTTTGATGGGTTACTTTGCCGCTGCTGCGATGAAATCCACACCGACGGACCAACCCTCAATGCCGGACCACGTCCTGAACGTGCTCGACCGATTGAACGCCACACAGGTGGACGAGTTGAGCCCTCGAGAGGCCCTCGATGTGCTTTATGCGCTGAAAAACGACGTGGAGGGACGCTCATGAAACCGCAAAAAATCCGCCAGTTGGACGAAGCGACGATCGGTTTCATCGCTGCTGGAGAGGTCGTGGAGCGGCCCGCACAAGTCGTCAAGGAACTGGTCGAAAACAGTCTGGATGCAGGGGCGACCGCCGTTGTTATCACCGTGGAACGGGGTGGATTTGACCGCTTGGTGGTGGAAGACAACGGGAGTGGAATCGACGAACAGGACCTCTCCCTTGCGCTCGATCGACACGCGACCTCCAAACTCCGCACCAAGGACGACTTGTCCTCCATTTCCTCGTTGGGCTTCAGAGGTGAAGCCCTCGCCAGCATCGGCATGGTTTCACGCCTGCAGATTTCAAGCAAGCCCGAAGGAGAACAAGGAGCGACCATCGTCATGGAAAACGGAGTAAAATCCAGCGTCGAGCCAATGGGAATGGCGCACGGCACCCGAATATCGGTGGACCACCTGTTCCAAAACACACCTGCCCGATTGGCCTTTCAACGACGTCCAGAAACCGAAACGGCTCGCATCGTCGATGTTGTCGTCGATCACGCTCTTGCACACCCATCGTGCTCCTTCCACCTCAAAACCGAACGGAGAACCCTCCTGAACGTTCCAGCAACCGACAACATGCTCGACAGGCTCTACGACATCATGGGTGCTCAAGCAACGGAGTTGGTGGCGCTGAAGCGCCCTCCAGAGGACGAGGATGCACCCGGAAGCGAGCGTTGGAGCGGTTGGATCAGCACGCCGGACATCACCCGCGGTAAGGGTGACGACATCCACGTCCTCATCAACCATCGACCCGTGGCCTCTGGCCCGTTCCTGCAGGCGATTCGTCGTGGCTACAAAACACGTCTAATGCAGGGCCGCCATCCGTTGGCCGTCATCAATCTGGAGTGCCCACCCAACGAGGTGGACGTCAACGTTCATCCAACCAAGCGCGAGGTGAGGTTGCGACACTCCTGGAGGGTTCTGGAGCGATTGGAGCGAGCCATCGCTCACACCTTGGAATCCATTCCGACCGAACCAGACGCAACCGGAGGCATTCCCGGCCTGCAGGGCTTATCAGGCGCACAGGCACAGACGTCGGTTGATACGTACTTTCGCTCAAGTCCGGCGAATGCGTCTCAAACGTCCCTCTCGTCCGCGGCCGGCATGACTCAATCGCCCACGGCCTCACCCCCGCAACCCGCAGCACCGCCCCCCGCTTGGGCGGTTGCCGCGGGAAAACAACTGAATCTTGTGGGTCGGGAGGCGGAAGCGGCTTCCGAGCCGACGAAAGAACGCCCCGTTTCAGCCTCACCGTTGGGCCAGGCTGTTCTGCCCAATCTTCCAGAAAAGCCGATGGCGGCGGCCCTTTCATCCGCTGAACGCGACCTTCATCGCCACGCCGGTACGGGCCACACGTGTCGTCCGAGCGAAGAGGAACCCTTGGCCGGCGAGCTCAACGAATTGCCTCACATGGAACCGCTCGCTCAATTTGCAGATTCCTACATTCTCGTTCAGGCCGAGGACGAGCTGCTTCTCATCGACCAGCACGCTCTTCACGAGCGCATTCGATACGAACGGCTCAGAAACAGCGGCCAGGCATGGGAGCCGCAGGAGCGATTAACGCCCCTCGACCTCAACCTGGACGCGCGTCAGTCTGCCCTTGTCGACGCCCACCACGAGCGTCTGCACCAACTTGGATTCCATTTGACCAACGAAGCCAAGGGTTGGGCGCTCCGGGCCTCACCGCAACTCTTGGAGGGTGAAGAAGTGCGACCGTTCCTCGTTGACTTGCTTCAAGACCTTGCCCTGGACGGCGGTCCGCTCGAGACCCTTGAGGGGAAGAAAGATCACATTGCGTTCATGAACGCATGCCGGGGTTCGGTCAAGGCAAACGATACCCTCACGCTACCGGAAATGCGACGTCTTCTCGACGACATGCGTCGGATACCGAACCCGTGGGCATGCGTGCACGGACGCCCCACATCCCTTCGAATCTCCATCGACAGTCTTGACCACCATTTCGGCAGACACGGCTGAAAAGGACATCCTGAAGCGTCGGACAGGACGTTCAGCATCCGTGGACTGGGGTTCTGACATCACCAAGGCTGATGGAGAAACGCCTCGATTTCAGCCCCCACCGAACTCCATCGCTCAACCGCTTCGGGGTCGGCAACCTCATGGAGGGTGGCACCTTTCACCAAAACCGATTGCCTGCACGCCAAGGCAAGCACCAACGCCGTCATCTGCATCCTGTGGTCGCCGTAGGTTTCAACCAGTTGGTTGGGGCAAACAACGGATTGATCACCCGGAACGGTCAACTCACCGTTTGCGTACGACGCCTCCAGTCCAAACTGTTTGAGCAGGTTGACGGTTCCGACCGTGCGGTCCGTCTCCTTGTAAGCGGCGTGAGGGGCGCCCACGAGTTTCCCGCCCTTCCCCAGAGCGAGGAGGGCCGCCAGCGGTGTGATCAAATCGTTGGCGTCGCGAAGGTCAACGGTTTGCTGCGAACCAACCTCGCCGACCGTAAGGGTGCCGTCCGTGAGATTGAGTCCCAACGAAGGGAGAAGGTCGAGCAGGAGCTCGTGCCCGAGGGCATCGTTCGCCCGAGGAAGATGGCCGATGTGAACGCTGACGTCGGTTGCTTTGGCGGCAAGGCATGCGAAGGCGAGCATCGATGCGTCTCGAGGAACTTCGACCTGAGGGTTGGCAAAAACGGGCGTCCACGGAGAGAGCACGGTAGCGCCAATGCCTTCGGGTGCGCCCGTGTCCACGCACATGGTCTTCGTGAGACCGCTGTGTCGCAGTGAAACTCCTGAACCGTTCAGTTCCAGACCAACGTCTGCGGGCAAGGCAGGGGCTGCCAAACACCAAGCGGTAACGGGTTGGCTCGAGGTCGAGACATCGAGTGAAACTTTGCCTGAGGGGGCCATGGGACCTTGAATCAACAGCGGTAATCCTTCCACGCCGGTGCCCCGTGAAACCGAAGCACCCATGTCGCGCAACGACTGAACCATCGTGTCGTGGTTTCGGGCCCGCAACGATGCATCGCCGTCGACCATAACGGGAACGTCAAATCGACCGCACATCGCCATCAGGATTCGAAGAGCGGTTCCGGAATTACCGGCGTGAAGGACGCTGATGGGAGCTTTGAGTCCGCTGGGCCCGACACCAACCACCGACCACGATACGGAGCCCTCCGAGGGTTGGTCGTCATGGTTGCTGGAAACGTGCAGCGGATTGCCGTGCTGATCCAAATCGGTGATTTGGACGCCCATTTGGCGAAGGCAACGCCGCATGGAAATGACGTCCTGTCCTGCATTGGTCATGCCGTGAAGAACCACCGTCTGTTCGGATTGCGCAGCGAGGGCCAACAACCGTATGGCGTGGCTTTTGGAGGGAGGTAAATCCCAGTTCATCTCCTCTATAGAAGCGTTGTTGTGAACTCGAAGAGCGGAGATGAGGCTGCCCAAATCACCTTTCACTTTGGGCGACCAACGCTTCACCCAAGCCTTGGCCATGTTGANGGTTGGCAAACAATCAGCCATGAACCCTTGTAATACAGATTCAAGAACCGCAAGGTCGTCACAAAACCATGGGCCTGATGGACAAACATCAACGTCCACTCCACGACTTGCGAATTTCAATCACCGACCGGTGCAATTTCCGATGCACGTACTGCATGCCCAGGGAACATTTTGGTCCAGAGCATGCCTTTCTGGACCGAGGCCAACTTTTGACGTACGAGGAAATCGTTCTCATCGTTGAATCGTTGATGACGACCGGTCTGCGAAAGGTCAGAATCACCGGAGGAGAACCGTTGTTGCGGAAGGATGTGGCCAAACTCATTCGCATGATTCGAAGCGTTGGCCCGAACCTCGCCCTGGCGATGACGNCCAACGGCGTTTTGCTGAAGCGATACGCCCCTGAACTGATTGCTGCAGGCCTGAATCGAGTCACGGTGAGCCTCGACGCCGTGGACGAAGACGTGTTTCAGGCCATGGCCGACACGGTCAACCACACGCCCACAGAGATTCTGGATGGCATCGACGCTGCGTTGTCTCACGGATTGGGTGTGAAGGTCAACGCCGTCATCAGAAAGAGCGTGAACGTCGGTCAGGTTCTCAAATTGGCGCAAGCATGCACCCAGCGGGACGTACCGCTTCGTTTCATTGAATACATGGACGTGGGGAACACCAACGGATGGAACCTCGACGAGGTTGTTTCGGGTGCTGAGCTCCGGTCCATTGTGGAAACCATGCACGGGCCACTCCAACCGGAGAAGCCCAGCGGTCCCGGTGAGGTGGCTCGGCGCTTTGTCTCGCAAAGCGGACACCGATTTGGGTTCATTGAATCGGTTTCCAATCCGTTTTGCGGCGGTTGTTCTCGTGCCCGACTCTCCGCCAACGGTTCGCTGTACACGTGCTTGTTCTCATCAAACGGACACGATCTCAAGGGTTTGCTGCGGATGCACGCCTCCAAAGAGGACGTGTCGCAAGCCGTTCGCTCGATATGGGAGCAACGCAACGACCGATACTCCTTGGAACGAAGCACCCTGCAAAAACCACGAACAAAAGTGGAGATGTCCTTCATCGGTGGATGAGCATCACGTCATGGCGGGCAACAACACATCCACGATGAGGGTGCTGGAGGTCTCTTCGACCAAGCGGAACCGCCAGGTTCCGTCGTCGGCTCCGATGGTTTCAGAGTCNATGACGAAATAATCNCCTTGCGTGACGGAATAGCCAGCATCTCGGTCGTGGAACGAAACGTTGGTTCCAACGACGCCGTACACGTCGACGTCGGAAACTTGACCCCGAATGGGCAGGTCTTGGGTGGTGTTGGAAGGCAGGAGGTCAAACTGCAAACGGGCGGGGTCAATCGACTGATCCAAGCTCGTGATTCGAACCACGTGGAAGCCGTTGTCGAGCGCGCGAACGCTGACGGTGGCTTGAGGTGCCGATTTCTCAACCGTTGTCAAAGCGCCCTGCATCAAGACGAACACCATGCTTGACAGCATGACGGTGATGGCGAGAAGCAACACGGTCGCAATAACCGGGCTGACCGCTTCTTCATGCCGGCGAACGGTGCCTCGCATGCATGTACCAAAGCGTTGAATCACTTGAACACACCGCCGAGCGAGAGGGGCGAAGAGGGGTCTTTCCCCCGTTCAGACAAGCCAGAGAGGACGCTCGCACTCCATGGCCCGCTTGATTCCACCGATGGGGCCGAGAATCCGCAGGATGACCTCGGTCATCAGGTCGCCACGCATCATCGCATAGCCCATGTTTTTGCTTCGAAGTGAGTTCTTGAGCGCCGGGCCCATGGAAGCACGAACCCTCGCCTCATACACCGAGAGCGGCGTCTGGTCCTCCAAATTCGCAAGGATGGCTTCGGCCGCAAAGCATCCCGAGATGATGGCCTGGCTGATGCCTCCCCCGTTGCTGGGCATGACCAAGCCGGCTGCATCGCCAACCGCAAGCGTCGTCCCGTCAACCATGCGTTTAACGGGTCCACCCATCGGTATCCACCCGCCACCGAACGAGATGATCTCAAGGTTCAAATCGGCGCAAAACCGCTCGAGATGTCCTTTGAGATCGCCTTCGAGTTTACCCGCCCGAACACCCAAGCCGACGTTGGCGAACTCCGGTCCCTTGGGTATGATCCACGCGTATCCAGATGGTGCGACCGAACCCAGAAACACGTCAAACGTCTCCGGAACGTCGCCTTTGACCTGTGCGTAGATCGTCGGAACCTGATCCTCCGGTCGCACGTCTTTGTCCTGTCCATGTCGAAGACGCCCGACATGAGCGAGGCTGCCCGAGGCATCGATGAGGTAGTCGCACGTGAAGCGCCCTTCGCTTGTAACCAACAACTCACGATTGGCCTTTCGCTGTTGCTGCAGGCGTTTCAACGATGTTGACATGCGAATTTCTGCGCCCGCTCTCTCCGCTTTGTCGGCGAGGAAACCGTCGAACTGAAGGCGGTGGCCAGCAAAGGCATCAAGTTCGAAATGGTAGGATTTTCCCGATGGCAGGAAGACCCGCATGTTGTCCAAACGATGGAGGATGAGACGTTCCGGGAAGTCGAAGTATTCTTTGAGCCACGCGTGGTCTTCGAGATGCTTGAACGTACCAATGACTTCACCCCAGTGAGGAATGCATTCACCGCACTGCGCTGGGTTTCCGACGATGGACCGACGTTCAAGCACGAGAACATCAATGCCCTTCTCTGCAAGGCGTTGTGCAGCAGCGCTGCCGGCCGGGCCGGCTCCGATCACAATGACCTGTCGATGCTCAATGTCCTTCGCGCTCAATGCCCCACCTCATGCATGACGGTCCTTGACGACGTTTGTGATGAGCATCATCATGTCCTTGGCCTCGCTGTCGGGAAACCGATCCAACTCGGCCTGAGCGCGCTCGAGGTGAGTGCGAACGAGGATTTCAGCGTACTCGATGCTGCTTGATCGCTCCAAAAGCTGCATGAGTTCGTCAAAGTCTTCATCGCTGAACGCCTCGATGAGCTCCGACAAACGTTGCCGATGATGTCCGTGCGAGAGCGTCAGCGCATGAATGAGCGGAAGCGTCATCTTTCCTTCGTACACGTCGGCGCCCCTCGGTTTGCCCATCCGATCGTCTCCACGAAGGTCCAACAGGTCGTCAACCAGCTGGAACGCGATCCCGAGTTCCATTCCAAATCGTTCCAAACCACGGGCTTGTTCTTCTTCGAGACCCGCAACCAATCCGGCAGCGTAACAACCGGATGCAAATGGACCGGCCGTCTTGCCGCGGACGATGGAGAGGTAGTCTTCGGGCGAGGTTGCGAGGTTTAGCACGTGGTCGAGTTGGTGGAATTCAGAAACAGCGATGTTGGCGCAGCAACGAGCGATGATGGAAACGATTTGCGCAGAGTACCGCCCGCCAAGACCGAAGCCCTGAACGAACAACCAATCACCAGCAATGACCGCTTTGGCCTGGCCGGCGTTGGCATGAATGGTCGGAATTCCGCGACGCTGCTGGGCTTCGTCGTTGATGTCGTCGTGAACAAGCGTGGCGGTGTGAATCAGCTCAAAAGCGAGGGCGAGGGGCATGACATCCTCCTGATTTGCTCCGCCTGCAACTCGGTAGGCAAGAAGAAAGAGGATCGGGCGAAGCCGCTTTCCACCGGCGTTTAACACTCGACCGGCCTCGACGGCGACCTCGCCTGCACCCATGTCCACTTCGTCTTGAATGAGCGCTTCCAAAGCGTTGTTGACCTCGTCTCGCATGGATTCCAAGGAGGAATTCAGCGTCTCAACATTGCTGCGCACAACCATGCCACGACGGTGGGCTTCTTAACCGGTCGTCAACGCCCTAGGCATGCGAGGGGCGACCCTTGCCGAGGTGAAACGATGGAAAACAGTGAGCGTCTCGTGATTCTCACCACGCCGTCCAGAAACGACGGCGTTCGCCTCCAAATCGAGCGAGCCGTCCAAACCCACGGGAAACACAGAGACCTGCTCCTCAAGCAAATGCCTCACATGGAAACAGCGCTCCTCACGCTGAGAGACGGCACGGCTGACCTGCTCGCAATGAGCGCCTTCGATTGGGAGAAGTACGATGTTTCCGAATTGTCCATCGCAGGGCTCCTCCCTCGAAAAGAACCGACGTGGGTGCTGGTCGCGGACGACAAGCCCGAGTACCTCGAACAGGGCGCCGTGGTGATGTGCGACCATGAATTGGTCCGCCGCCAAATGAGGCGCATGCGTCCCGATGTGGTCTTGGAAAGCCTCGAGCAGACCGTGGAACGGCTCAACGCATCTCACGTCGTGAGTGAGCTCGATGAAGAAGACATCTGGCCGTGGGTTGAGGAGCAGCGCGTTGAGGGTCGTCTGAGCGGATTCATCGTACCGAGAGCCATCCACGCCGGCCACCGAATGAAAGGACGGCGTCATACGCTCGGCCTTCAACGCAATCAAAACGAAAGCAACAGGGAACGGTTCATCCCTCCACCCTTGCATGGATTCACCCTGCTCGTCGGTCGTCGAGGTTTTCCGAAGACGAGCATCAAAGAAATGCTCGACCCGAGTGCTGAACTTGCCTACCGACTCGAAGCGGCTCTGCTCGAAAGCCTCGACCCCTCGCTTCGGCCGATAGTGGGAGCCTACATCGAGCAGAGGAAGATCTCAACCATTCTCAAAAAAGCCACCGAAGCGGGCGATGAAGCGCTTCTCAACTCCTTGGTCGACCCAAACAAAAAGCGTGGCGCCTACAAGAGCGGCCCTCGCGTTGAGATGATGATCGAAGTCCTCAACGCTGAAGGCACGGTCACCGCTGCTTGCGAACGCATGGTGCTGCCGGAAAACAGCCACATGGGCATGGTGAACCTGCTAAAGGAATTCACGGATCTGCTGAACGTGATGACCACCGAGCATGAGGCAACCAAGCGGAACATACGCGGCATGCCGGACAGTTTCATGGAACCCCGACCCGGTCTGATGAACCTGGACGATTGAAAACCGTGCCCGTCAGCGAATCAACCCGCAAGAACAGGCCTTCTGCGCACCGCATGACTGCGAAGACATATATGCTTTCAATGCGGCAAAAGGCGTAGAGGTGAGGCACGAATGGACACGTCGGCCATGCTTGGGGAACTTTATCAGTCCCGATTTGACGGCCTCAAAGCCCTCGCCCAGCAACACGGTTTGTCAAAAACCGGACCGGTTGAAGCGCTGCGAGCTCGATTGATCCGCCACCTGGCATTCCCGGACTGGGACTTCTCGCCCGCAGGCTTGCGCACCATTCCAAACAGTGACCTCGGTGAAATCCTCGGAGCGTTCGGAATCAAAAAATCCGGGTCCATCAAGGCCCGCCGACAACGGCTGTTCTTGCACCTCAATCACGATCCCAAAACGCTTGCAGTCGAACGCCTCGACGAGATGACTCGAGATGAACTCCACGCAATGTGCAAGGATTTGGAACTCCCACTCTCAGGAAACAAGCAAACCCTGCTCGCTCGAGTTGCCGGCGTCTTGGCCTCTCAAGAAAACGCTTGGGGGAAGGTGAAAAAGAGCCTTCGACGACCGCGCGGACCGGTGAACCTTCCCAAGAGGGTTCCAGCAACCACCCCAACGACGGAGGATTCGGTGAAAGAGACCGTTTCCTCATTCGTGGAAGATCACGACGATGGATGGACCTTTGAAGAGGAAACCTCGCTGCGTGAGGAGTTGGCAGGCATCGGCCACGAAGTCTCAACGTCGCAACTGGACGCCGTGGTGGACCAGCACCTTCGCACCGCTCCGGAACTGGAATCCACCGCCACACCGCCCATGATTCAGCACACCGACACGGTTGAGGCGCACAGTCTTGAAACCGAAACAGCCCTGATGGAACTTGAAGAGCGAGCGGCTGAAATCAATGCGTTTGCCCGCGATTTTCTGATGGTCAGTTCCACCACCAACCAGGAGGACATGAACGCGTTCATCCTGTCCCTCCGCTCGCAGGGCTTTGCCACGGATTTACCGCCCGTTCATCAAGCCGTGGCAACCCTCGTTATGGAACTCGACTACAGGGTCAAAAACGAATCAAACGCCGCTACGGCAATGCCTCAATCCTGGAGCGAGCGTGAAGCGTTGCGGCGCTTTGAAGAGGTGAGGAGCACGCTGAGGGACCGCTTGGAAAACATCCTCGCGCTTCACCCCAACGATGTCGTCAAGGCACGAATGGCCTTCGAGCACGAGGGCCGTGAACTTGGTCTGGACCTCCGGGTGCCGAGTGTTTCAGGTCGCCTGCACGCTCTGTTCGACCTTCACATCGAGATTGCTGAGAGCCAAGCACTCCACGATCCCGTCGTTCAGCGACGCCAACGCATGATGCGCATCCTCCACCGAGGCGCCGTTCACATGTCTGAAAACGAGCGCATGACCATCGAACGCCTCGAACGAAACATTGCGTCGTTTGAGGAACTCGTACAGACCGTTCTTGAATCTGGAGAGGATGGTTTTGACGAAGCCCAGCAAGCGCTTGTGGTTCGGTTCCTCGAGTCCAAAGGTTATGAGGTCAACACGAGCACGCTTCGCCCACGAATTCTTGCATGCGCCGGGATTCTCGGGGCCGAGTTGGGCTATCTCTCGCCCAAGGAGATTCCGAGAATTGCCCCCGGCGTGTTGGTTACCGAAACCGAGGTCGACGCCATTGTCGCAGAGCTCAAGAGCCTTGCAGCCAGTTTCAAACCCGCAGAGTCCGATGAACTCCACGAAGAGGAAATCGTCGGAGAGGCCGTGGCGGATGCGTCCGACAACATCGCTCGAGTTCGAGGGAAGATCGACCGCATCGACGAATTGTTGAATCGCTTGAACGGTTGAACGGTCAAGCGCTCAATGCTGCTGAGCGTAGAAATTCTGCACGACCGAGGTCACCGTCTGAATGTCCGAAATTCCTCGCTGGCAAAGGTCCTCAATGATGGCTTGTCGCTGAGACACGTGTCGCTCGAACACATCGGGCGTGATGCCGGCGGCGTTGCAGATCGTTTCTCGCAGTTTCGAAGGAATGCCGGTTTCTTCGATTTGGTCGGTGGCAGCGTTGTACTTCCAAATGGCGTTCAGGCGAGGCTTGTCGCCTTCCATGCCCGCGACCTCCGCGACCTCGGTGATTTTACGAGCGGTTTTTCCGTTGACGTGAAGGCGTGCCTGGATGATGATGAGGTCCAGTCCGCTGAGCATGATGGGCGGGACGCTCATCGGGGGATTGATCATTCGAGTTACGGTTTCCTGAGCCGTGTTGGCGTGAAGGGAACCGAAGGACCCGTCGTGTCCAGTGTTCATTGCGGTCAACAACGTGGCGCACTCGGGACCTCGGACCTCACCAACGATGATTCGGTCGGGCCGCATGCGCAGACTCGATTTCAGACAGTCGTTCATGTCAACCTCCGGCGTACCGTCCGGCCGCTCTCGACGGGTTTCCATTCGCAACCAGTGGTCGTGATAGACCTGCAACTCAGCTGTGTCCTCCACCGTCAGGAGGCGGCGAGACCAGGGGATGTACATCCCGAGGCAGTTGAGCGTGGTTGTTTTCCCCGAACCGGTGCCTCCTGCGATGACGAAGTTCGCAGGGCGACTGTCGAGACCTTCGATCCAGACCCACATCATGGCAGCCAAGCGCGAGTTGACGGTGCCAAAATTGACGAGGTCGATCATCGTCAGCGGGTCTTCCTTGAACTTTCGAATGGTCAGTGTCGGACCGTCGGGTGAAACCGGGGGAATGGTTCCGTTCACACGGGAACCGTCGGGTAGCCGACCGTCAAAAATGGGCACGAGTCCCGGTCCNTCGCCGAGCGGTACGTTGGTGTAAGAGGCGATGTTTTTGGCGATTTGAAGACCGGAATCATCGTCAATCCAAATGTTGGTTCTGCACATGCCGTGATTCCTGTGCGCCACTTTGACGCACTGCGTCCCCCCGTTGTACATAACCTCCTCAAGCGCATCGTCTTCAAACAAGGCAGCAAGGTCTCCGTACGGGTTGGCTTGGATGTCCCCGTCCACGTGATAGATCGGTGATGGGTGGTTTGCTTCGGTGTAAATCGTTACGCGTCCGTACTGTTCGAGAATTTGTTCTGACATGCTTCAACCTCCTACTGCTTTTACGGCCCCGAGGTAGAGGCCCATTGAGACCGCCATCCACATGGGTAACCACCACAAGGTGTCCTTGAGGCGACCCATCATGCGGCCAGAAACACCAACGGCGACCGCCGATGCTGCTGCGAAAAAGAGGCTGAATGTTTGGTTAAAGCCGGTGATTTGGAACCCTTTGCTCGCCGGTGCAAACAGGCCGACGATGAAGGCAATGAGCACAGGTAAGCCGATGCTGACAAAGATGATGATGAGCATGCCGCGCCCGGAGAGTTCGGTTTCCCTCTGATTCATCAGGTCGTTGAGGCGTTCGTAATCTCTGCTTAAGTCCGAGAGAATGTCCCGCAGTGAGGAGTCCTGCTGAATCGCCGTTTCGATCAACATCATGACCCGCTGGATTTGGCTTGAGCGGGTTTTGGCTGCAAACGCAGAGAGGCTCGCCTCAAACGAAGAGGCATGAGCCTCCTTCAACGTCTCGGAGAGCAGGCTGGCAAGAAGTCCATCGTTTGATTCGGACTGCTCCATCATGGCTTCCTGCAGACCTCGACCGGCACCAACCGAGTCCGACAGGGCTTCGAGGAACGTAGGGAGTTGGTTTTCGATGGCTCGACGCCGACGACGCTCGAGCATCGGTGGGATGCCTCCGCCAATGCAAGCGATGGCGATGACGCCCAAATAAAGCAGGAGCGGGGATTCGTTGAACGATTCAAGAAAACCGAAAATCAAACGAACACCTCACAACCCCGGGTCCTTGGTGTGGGCCTTGAGACCAACCAACGCCATGCCGACCAACGTGATGAGCAAGCCCATGTTCACCACCGAACTGATGACGGCTGGGTCGGGAAGCGACATGAAGGCACCCAGGTCACCCGACATCAACTGCGGGACAAGGCCAACGATGGAGAGGATGATCGGACCGATCATGCCGATGGAGAGGAGGGTTTCGGGCACACCGCCAAGTTCCTCGATGTACTTCTGTACCTCTTCGGAGCGTTCCTCCTCCATGCGTGCCCCCTGCTTTTTGAGGGTCTCAACCAAGTCGGTGTTTTGGGTGACGTTGGTGTAAAGCGTGTTCAGCAGTCGCTTGTACCCTGCGGAATCGGCTTTTTTCATCAAGGCTTTGAGTTCCTTGTCAAGGCCGCCGCCGGTCCCTTTCCGCAGGCGTTTCATCATGGCTGAAAAATCCTCAGAGATGATGCCGTAACCGCCTCGGCCGATGGTGTGGATCGCGGCTTCAAGGCCCACGCCCGAGGACATCAAAACATCCATGGTGCGAATCACGTAGAGGAGTTCACGTTTTTCCTCAAGTTTTCGCACGATAGCACCCGCCTCAAATCACGTCTTCAAGAAGTTCAAAATGAAACCCTTCGTTGGAGCTGTCGTACTCCATCATCGAAAAAATGACCTTGACATCTCGCTCTTCAAAGGGGTCGTGGATGTAGGGTTGACCGGTTCGAAACATCGCCACGATGCGCTTGTATTCATCGATGGTGATTTCACCTCGCACCGAATAGAGCGTTGACTCTGCTCCCTCGTCGTGGAGGTCGTCGCCCTCTTGACCGCGAACAACGGTTCGAGTCAAGCGCCGAGTCATTTTCACTTTGATGTCAGCGTTTGCAATTCGAACCCAGTCCGAACTTGACGTCCCGGTTGCGGGACGAATGAAGAAATCCATTCCAGCCATGGTCAACCCCTGACGCTTCCACAGCGTGAAAAGGACTTGAATGTGTTGGAGGGAAATCATTCGGGTGTGGCCAGTCTGAACCATCCAAACCGAGGCTCGTCCAACACACCAGCGTCCAGCATGTCGTCCAGCTTGGCCTCAGCCACTTCACGAACAAAGCCTCGTGCGACGGCGTTCTTGAGCAGCGTGTCAAAGGTGACACCTTCACCCTGGTCGAGGTGCTCAATGGCTTGGAGAAGGAAGGCTTTGACGTCCTGTCCGGACCCCTCGGTAAGATCGTCTCCCTCTGGCAGCGTCATGACGGGTGGCGGCGTGGTCGCAGCCTCAATGCGGCCTTCCGCAATGTCAAGCGCTTGCATCAGGTTCAATTTGAACGGTTCGAGGTCAACCTCGCCGTAGTGGTTTCGGGCAGCGAGGAGGCTTGCTGGCAAGCCCGCACGGGCGTACGAATCCAGGGTTGGTTCGACCTCGAGCGCCGTTGAGAATTGATTCATGCGGTCCATGGTCGCCTCGCAAGCATCCAGCAGCCAATTGGCGTACACNTCGCGCTTGACGACGCAGGCCTCCTCGGGTCGAAGCGACGTGTAAACGGCTCCTTCATCGGTTTGATACCAGCGTGTTTTCGAAGTCATCATCACCAACAACGGCTCCCCGTCGTTCAGGCGCTCCGTCCATTGGTGAGCAAGTTCTTGCATCGTCTCTGAGTTGTACTCGCCAATCGAAAAGTAGTGGAGCCCTGTCGGGTCTCGAAGTTGCCCCTGATAGAGCGACGAGCCGTTGCTGGTCTCGCGGAGCTCAAGTCGTTCGAGCAGCCCTGCCGCCACGATTCGATTGACCTTTGCACCCAACTTGGTGATGACAAAGGAAGGGTCGTACTCGCCCGAACCTTTCTCGTTGAGGGTGGCGCTTCCGAACTCGGAGGCCAGCAACAGGTGAGCGGGTTGGCGGGCGATGCGGGCTCGCTCCATCATGCCCACCCCCACTGCACGCGCAATTCACTGGCTCTCATCTGAGCGTCGTGCTCCATGACTTCAACATCGTCGGCCAACACCATGGCGCCCTGTTCATCCACGATGCTTCGACCCGAAACCGTGATGCGTCGNCCCAGCATGGTCCCTCGAATGCGCTGGACAAACCCGGTGTCTCCGAGTTCATCCACGTGGGTGCGCATCTCGTCGATGCTCATCCCCAAGATGCTGAGTGAAGCCTCCTTGTTGACCAGGACAGCGGCCGTCACGCCCTCGTCGTCCACGACCAGGCGCAACCGGACGTCTTCCGTCCCTTCGTTGGGGCCGTGCTCGAAACACGCACCGTCTCGCAGCACGCGTCGGCACTCCGTGCACCGGCGAATGAAGCCCGAATCCTCTCGTACGCTCACGAGCATTCCGCTGGTTTTGATGCCAACCCTGCTCGGGCCGGCCACAACCTCGCTCATGGAGACCTCAACGGAGTGGTTTGCCAAATCCATTCCATCGTCCCAAGGTGGGCGTTCAAGCACGGTCAGTTGGTTGGCATCGTCCACGGTGATGTCCGGGATGCCCTGCCAGGCCCGAACTCGGGCACCCTTGATCTGGACCGTGACCGGCAGGTCCCCTTCCGAAAACGGAAGCTCGTCCCACACGCTGATTCTGCAACGACCGGAGGGGTCTGCAATTTGTCCAGACCAGAGGAATTTTTCCTCGCCGTCGCGATTGAACGTGCGCTTTGCGATGTCCATGATCTGAACAACTGCATCCACGTCTCTCGAGCCGTCTCTGAGCGACGCTACGTTGGTGAGTGTGTTTTGAGCGAGCGTTTCCAAGTCGGCAAAATTGGCGTCGTGAAACACCTCAATGCGGGTGGTACGGCCAAAGTTCAACTCGGGTGTGTCGCGAAAACTTCGAACCTGAGCGCCATCAATTTTCAAGAGCGCACCGACTTCGTGGTCGAAGGGCTCCCACGACAGGAACCCAATCGTCCCGGTGTCGTCGGCCAAGCGGCCCCGAACAACGTCGATTGAACCGGAGCCGTCCTTGCGATGAATCTGATCGGGTCGGCTGGCCAACACCCGACCGACGACGCAAATGTAGCCTTCCTTGGGAATGTCGTTGATGTCGATTGGATCGTTGGTGGGCACAGCGGTGGCTACGCCCTCCTTCAGCACGACGATTCGGGCAGACTGGTTGATGTTCAGCGACATCTTTCCGTTGTACTCGTTGACGCTCGCACCCTCGATGCGGACGATGCTTCCTGACGTGAGGTTGGCGTGTGGCCCCCAGTCTTTGTAGTCCCAACGGGTTCGTTGTCCGTTTTCTTCCCAAGGGTTGTCTTCGAGCATTCCAAAGGCGATTTTCTTTTCTTCTCCACGAATCATCTGATCGCGAATGTTGTGCGAAACGATGGCCACCTCGATCTCGACGTCGCGGTCGTTGCCGTTGAGTTCAGAGAGTCCGGAAACCTTCTTTGTTTGCCGCTGAGTGCTCTGTCCAGCCGTTGACGACGCGGGTGCAGTGCCGCTTTTGAAGCGACGAAGCACGGAGCGCATGGCGTCCTGCGGAGGGATGTAGAATTCCTCTTCGTATTTTGAAAACGCGTCGGCGATTTCACCGGCATCGGCGTCCGGGCACTCCTTCAGCACGGCTTCAATGTAGTCCGCATACTTCTCATTGGACATGACCGAGACCTCCGTCAGGCGTTGATGTTCGTGGCCTGTACGGAGAACAGGCGGCGGGCTTTCGTGCGGGTTGGTTAAGATTGGACACTCCCTTGACCTCCATGGGACACCTCACCAACGACGACGGGTCATAAAGAATCCCGTGGGAGCCGTTGCGGTGTTCAAGCGGGGTTGATGCGCAAACCGTCCATCAGCAGGACATCGGGAAGGTGCATGCTTCCCGACGAATAGGACCCCTGTCGACGAACCTCTTGTCCCAGAACCACGGCCCCGTTGAGCGCTTTTGCGAGGTTTCCAGACAGCCCAGCCTGCTTCAGCGCACCGACGATTTCACCGCGCTCCACCTTGAGGATGGAACTTGTTGTAACGGAAAAGTCGCCGCTGCTGGGGTTGGCTGTGTGAGCACCCATCACGCTGTTGACGATGTAGCCGTCGCCCATCCGCTCCAACAGTTGATCCGTCGATTGAGCGGGCTGGGTGGAGGTAAGAAACAGCTCGGTGCACCCCGTGGATGGGGGAGACTGGTGGCCTCCTGAGGTGGCGGAGCCTGTGGATTGGGCGCCGTCGATTCGTCCTTCCGCTACTTGTTGGGCTGCGTCTCGCGTCGACCAGAGCATGCTGGTGAGGCGGCCGTTTTCGACCAGGGCTTGCTGACGTCGGGGGACCCCCTCACCGTCCCTCGAGCCCGAGGACATGCCCCCTTCAAGCAGGCCGTCGTCGTGAATGGACAGACTTGGATTGATGACCTGCGTGTTCATTTTCTCGGACCAGAACGATTCGTTTCGGACCATTTTCTCGCCCGTCATCGCCGGAGGGACCACCATGGAAAACAGAGGCGAGAACCCTTCGCTCGTCAGGAGGACGGGGGCGTCGTGCGCATCGCTGTCCAGGCGAAGTGGGTTTTGAGTTACTTGAGCCCAATGGACCGCTCTTGAAACGCAGGCTGGCACTTCTGCGAGTTTTGAACGGCTGGATTGCCCCTGGTAGGAACTGGTTAATTCTCCGTCGTTGTCAAGTGTGACCTGCAGACCGATGCCGTGGGACGTTGTCATGCCGCTCGAGAGCACACCCTCGCTGTTCATCAGGCAGCCAGCGGTAGCCGAAACACCCACACCGCCTCCGGTGACCACAGCCCGCTCGTCGAGGGACCTCACTTCGGAGAGGACACCGTCCGCTTGCTCGAGTAGATCTTCCGGACTCATGTCCAACAAGGCTCGATCCATCCGACCGTTCACTTGTTCTGCCGGTTCTTCGGAAGGCAGGACAAAGCCCTTGACAGAGGGTGATTTTTTGGCGATCGCCACGGCTTGTTCGACCGCCCGTTGAGCGCCGCTCACGTCAACAAGGTGGGCGAACCCAAATCGTCCTTCGTCGACGACGCGGATGCCAAATCCGCCCTCGCCTCCACCGGCGGCCATGGTGATTTTCCCAGCCTCGATGTCGAGTTGGTGGCCGTAGGATTGGAAGCCAACCAAGTCCCACTGCTGCACACCGCTGGCTCGACAGGCATCCGCCAGGAGGTTGGCGTTGGCCAGCAACCGNTCCTCGGCACCGTCGGGCAGCATCTCAGCCCACCAACGCTTCGCTGATGCGCATCACGGGGCCTCCGTCGCCGACAGGGACCGTCTGTCCTTTGCCGCAGAAGCCGGGGGAAGCCAGGGAGGCATCCCGGGTCAAACCGTTGACGTTCTTGAGAATCTCGAGGGTCAGGCCGCTGACGCTGACGTCCTTCAGAGGACGGGTCAGTTCGCCGTTTTCGATGAGCCAGGCTTCCTGAGCCGCGAACTGGAACGAACCACGACCGGTGTCGACTTGGCCGCCTCGAGTTCCGCAGGCGTAGACGCCGTACTGGACGTCTTCCATGAGTTCGTCAATGTCGGCGTGGGTTCCGCCGTGAATCATCGTGTTGCTCATGCGGACGAGCGGATGATGAAGCCCGTCTTGAGCTCGAGCACCGCCGTTTGGTTCCACACCGAAGTGGTGGGCAGTTTCTCGGTGATTGAGGTATTCGGTCAGGACGCCGTTCTTGATGAGCACCTTTTCGCGGGTGTTCACGCCCTCGTCGTCCACGGGGTAAGCACCGTAACCACCCATCATGGTCGGGTCGTCCACCACGGTGACCAGTTCATTGCCGATTTGCTGGCCGAGTTTGCCGTCCAAGCAGGAGTCACCTGCGGCCACCAAATCGGCCTCGCAGGGGTGGCCGAGCGCTTCGTGGATGTAGACGCCCGTGAGGTCTTTGTCAGCGATGAGCGGGAGTTTCCCAGACGGTGCTCGCTCAGCGTTCAACAAACGCAGAGCAGCCCTCTGGGCCGATTCACCCAATTCAACCAAATCGCAGTCATGGATCACTTCGAGACCGCCTTGGCCACCGTGTCGGGTCCGGTAGGACACGACCTCTCCGTCTCGGCGGGCGGTCACCATCCCGTGGATCAACGAGCGTTGAAACGACCAAACTCGATCCATGCCTTCGGTCGTCATCAACTCGGTGTGGATGTGTTCGTCGCTCCAGCCCGTGCGAACCGAAACGATGTCATCATGACCGGTTGCACCGCTGTGCATCTCGTTCATCAGGCGGATTTTTTCGTCCAACTCCGTGTGGCGTACGTCAAGTTTCGACCTCCAGTGCGTTTCATCCTCGATCACGGGGACCTCGGCGAGCGCTTTGGGGCGTTCGCTGGGTGAGCGGCGTTGCGCAACCGCCTTGGCGAGACGAGTGGTGGATTCAATTTGGTCGTTGAGCGATGCGAGATCGGTCGTGGAATGAACACCCCATGCGCCGTCGGCCAGCACCCTGAGGGTCATGCCGAGTTCCTGTCCGGGAATCGCTTTCTCAAGGGCACCGTCCCGCATGGCGACGGTGGATTCGGTCAGGGCGACCACCCGGACTTCTGCATAGCTTGCACCGAACGATTGTGCGGAATCAAGTGCTTTTCGAACCTTTTCTTGGTCGAGATAACGGGCCGTCATCGGGTGGTGTCCGTCGGTTTGCTTGGCTGCCATGACCATGAAGTCCGGACGACCAACGGGCCTTTCAACCCTCCCATCAACGGTGAGAGGAACTCTGGTCGTCCGCCATCAGCACGTGTGCGACCACGGACTCGGAGCGCCTGCCCTCCGGCCAACCGTCCAGATCGACACCCAGTCGCCTGGCCCCCTCTATAGAAAAGGATATGTTGTCCATTGTTTGCGTCCATCCCAGCGCTTTCATCAAGGATTCCACATCGGCCTCAAACGTCGTGTCCCCGTCGGCTCGAGGTTGGAGATGGCCCAAGTCGTTCGCCTCGCCTGCGGCATCGGGCAGTCGAAGAACCCAAGCCGAAGACTGACCGTCTTGAACCCCAGCCCGGGAAAAGGCCTCGGAAATGTGATGCGTCCCCGCGAGGTATCGAAGGAACTCGGCGTCAACGCTGCGAGCCACCATCGTTTCGCGGATCTCGTTTCGAGCGGCCTGAATCCACGCCGTCCACANTTGTTCGTTGCTCTGAGGTGCGTGTTGCCCCAAGAGCACCCACCGTTCGTGCTCCCGGTGCTTCAGAAAGCCGTCGATGGCTTCCTTGGGCGATCGGTCACCGATGTCCACGCACGCTATTGGAAAATCAGGAGCGGACATGAGTGCTGCGACAACGCTCGTTGCTTTCAATCATGCTCAAGGCGTTCACCCTCGAGCGGGGCATCGTCCCCTCTGTCGGAGGCATCCGAGGCCGCCGTCCGTTTCCTGCGAAGAACGCGCTCGATTTCGTTGAAAATTTTGTCCAGCAGCACCGGCCCCCAACCGCGCTTAGCGAGAAGCGTTGAACGATTCGCCGTGGACATGCCCAGCACGTCTTTTGGCTCCCTCATCCCCATGGCAGCAAGTTCCCTTGCCCGCTGTCGTCCGACGTGGCGAATGTTGACCAGTTGGAGCAGATCTTCACGGCAGCCGTGTCGCACGCGCTGCTGAAGCGTGCTGAGTTGTTGAACCAATTCTGCAACGACGGGAAGATGTTCGTCAGCAAACACATCGTCGGTCAACAGAACCTGTTGAGCCCCTGCAAGGAGCCAACCCATGAGGTCGACTCGGTGATGGACATCGCCGGGCAGCACGTCGAGGTCTTTTTCGAGATCTCGAAGGGTGGTTTCATCGGTCCACTCCTCAACCATCCACGTGGATTTGATGTCGCTCAGCAACGCCTCAGCGTACCCCGGCTCGACCAGCAGTTCATCCTCCGTGGCGTTGGCCTTGAGCCAGACCGGTGAGTTGACTTCAAAATCAGCGGATTTGGCCCACAGTGATACGAAGTCGGGCGTCGCCACCGCCAGGTGGAGGAACCCAAAATCGGTGACGGGCGCGTCCCTTCTCACCGCTCGACGTACGGCCCGACGGAGCCCCCGTCGGAGAATCGAGGCTGAAAGGGGGTCGAGGTAGAGCTGCGTCACCCGTTCACCCATCGCTGTGGCTTCGTAGCGCATGCTCGGACCGTCGTGTGCAACCGGTTGTGCCCAGCCACCCGTTTGACGGAAGGACGTGGCTTTCGAGAAGCCGATGGAGGGTTCGCTGTGAACGNTTGATCGAGGCGGTGTGGAGCGAGTTGAGGATTGAGGTTCCCACGACACCCCTTCCGTGGTTTTGGCGTTCATGGCCCAAGCGGGAACCGTGTCGTCCCACGCCTCCTCCTCATCCACCGCTCCGTCGACCCACCTGGGGGTGTAGTGCTCGTCCATGCCGCATTTTCGGATGAACCGCTCCTCGACCAACCAGTCCAGCATCGTGTTGAGGCGCTCGCGAAGTTGCGACGGAGGCATGGAGGCGCCGAGAAACGTCGAGGCGAAAAAATGCTCAATCGAGCCTTTGTGAACAAGCCCCCCGGTGGCGATGCTGGCCAAGAGGTGCATCCGTAGGGCTGGTTCGGAGGCGAGTTTTGAGGAGATGTCCTCNATGGGGCCGAAGAAGTATCGGTCCGAGACGGCGTCAGCGACCTCCCATCCGTCCGTTCCCTTGCAGTACACCCAGGCCTCACCTTTCGTGTCGTANTTCGGGCGCCCAGCACGACCGAGCATCTGCCTTACCTCCATGACCGGGAGCGGNCGGCTCATTCCGTCGTCCCAGCGCTTCAGATCCCTTACGAGGACACGTCGAGCGGGCAGATTGACACCGGCTGCCAGGGTTGGCGTGGCGGTCAACGCCACCAACAGACCCGATTTGAACGCCGCCTCGACGTCTTTTCGCTGAGCATTGGTCAATCCAGCGTGATGAAAACCAACGCCGGAAGCGAGGCAGTGGGCCAACTGCTCGGCAAGGTTGGACTGGCTGCGTCCCGTCAGGGTTTGGGAGAGGGCGTGGAGTTTTTCCATGCGTTCAGGGTCCTCCTTTAGCAACCGTTTTTTCACCCGCTTTGCCAAATTCTTTGCCTCGGATTGCGCACTTCGCCGGGTCCCGACGAACATCAACACCTGAGCGCCTTGGGTCATTCCATCGTCGACCACACTCCACACAGGGTGGCTTTTCAGACCCTCTAAATCTCGCGGAGGGCTGAGTGAATTCTCTTGCGCCCCTTCGGTTGGAGACTGCACCTTTCTTGGTTCCACATGAAAATCATGAAACGTCGCATACTCGAGAGCGACCGGTCGCCAATCGGATTGAATCAACTTGGCATCCAGCCACGAGGCGAGATCGGGGGAATTTCCAACCGTCGCTGAAAGGGCGATGATTTGGGCGTCGGGCTTGATGTGGCGCAATCGAGTCAAATTGATTTCAAGCGTTGGTCCTCGGGTACCGTCGTTCATGAGGTGGAACTCATCGGCAACCACGCAACACACGTCGGCGACCAGTTCGGAGCGATGACGCAAGAGCGAATCGAGCTTTTCAGAGGTGCACACCAGGATGTTGCAATCGTCAATGTTCTTGGCCTCGGCCGTCGCATCGCCGATGCCCAAACCAACCGACCAGCCCATGCACGCCGCNACTTGAGACAGGTCCTCGTATTTCTCCATCGCCAGGGCTTTGAGAGGAACGATGTAGATGGCTTTTGAGCGTTCATGACCTTCTGAAATGCGCTTGACCATGCCCATGTAAGCAAGAAGCGACTTTCCCGACGCCGTCGGAATGGCGACCAGGGTGTTGTCGCCGGAAAGGATGGAGGGGGCAGCATCGGCTTGCGGGGGATGCAGCCGGTGGATGCCCCACTCATCGGACATGAATTTCGTGAAGCGGGCGGGTAGGTCCAACCCCGAGACATCCCGATTCTCCACCTCCATACACGGCCATCTTGGGCAGCGGTTCAAAAGGACAACGCCCCCCATGGCTTGCCGACACCTACAAGTCCCACCGGTCCGTGGTCGTTCCATGAGCGACGACAGGGAAGCCATGGTCGAAGAACGCCTTTCGGTGTTTGATGACGAACCCGATTTGAACGATTGGGTGGAAGTCATGTGTGGAGCAGCCATGGCCGTGCTGGGCATCTTTCATCTCGTTGAGCCGGGGAATTTGGTCGACCCGGACATCATGCGCTGGTTTGCGGCCGCCATCGTGGCTGCCGGTGCTGTGTGGGCGGGCCACGGACTCAAAGACATGGCCGTCAAAGAAGTGCGTCGCTCGATCGCACTGCTCGACATGGTCAACGCCGATCAGGGCGTCGACACCGGTTTGATTCGAGACGTCCTTCTCAACCAAGATGCGTACAAAGAGTTCCTCGTCCATGCTTACGAATCCGCCTGGGAAGACGGTGTCATCACCGAGGCCGAACTCAAGGAGCTCAAATCCTTCCAGAAGGCCCTGGGCATCAGCGACGAGGAAGCCGCTGACCTCAACGTCAAAGCGGCCATCAAATCCGCAGCCGCCGATGGCGAGATCACCGACGAAGAAGCCAAGTCCATCGAGACCGCCGCCAAGGCCGCCAAAATGTCAGACGAAGACACTGCAAAAGCGGTCAGCAAGCAGCTCGAGAAAAACGACGACTGATCAGTCCCAAGTCGATTCGTTTGCCGAGACGAACGACTGCGCCAGCGCCTCCGCCCGAGATTTACGCTGGACCTCCATCCAGGTCGCTGCCAAACCCATGGCCATGCCCGCCATCATCATCGCCCCGCCGTANGGAACCAAACCGGATGCGCTTTCCACACCCCACGAAGGTGGAATGTCCCTGCTGTCGAATCCTTGTGAAGGCTGGAAGGTCACGTCGAGCAAGTCTAGGTCGCAATCGCAAAGCGAAATGGAAATTCGTTCCGGGAACAGAGCGACCTGAAGTCGGACCCAATCCGAAGACTCGACGGTTGCCGGCCGTGTGGACCACGCAGGTACGGCAATGGAACCGCTTGCAGGCGCTGAGACCATCTCGACATCGATGTGGAACACCGACGACGTTGGGGCTTCATCAACAACCAACATCGCCTCGAGCATGAGCATGTCGAGCAACAACGAACGACCGGCAAGGAGAATGAAACGGACGGTTTGACTTTCCAGCATGCCCTCTTGCGTTTGCTGTCCAGCGCCTTTGCTGACCTGACTGAAGATGACCTGGTCAAGGCGCATTGAGGACAACTCAGGAACGACCAGTTGCCAACGACCGTCGTCCATCGGAATGGATTCTTCGATGTCCAATTTCAAGCGCAACCGCTCGCCTTCAAGCATGCCCCAAGTTGCACCGGTGTGCGTGGAGAGCGTTTGTTCGGGAACACCCTCGGCAGACACGTCCCAAAGCTGCTGGAGCCGCATCTCGATCAACTCGTCAAACGTGATTTCATCGGGGTGTTGAACCTCATCCACCATGGCCCAAATCGGATGAATGATTCCCCCCGCAAGCAACATCAACACCCCGGGGACAAACAAGCCGAATCGAACGGTGTAGGCTGTTGTTGGACGAAACGCAACCACCACGAAGAGGCCCAACATCGCCAGGGAAACAAAAAGCATACCAAAGCCCTGGTCGGAGAGTGTCATGGGGTCCTCAACGTTGCCGACGTGCGCTGCCCCCTGTGGGTAGTAACTGGCAGCGGTAAAGCCGCTGGGGTCGCTCGGTCCCGTGCTCTCGTAGCCGAAAGCGCCCGTCCACATGTACGGTTGAATCTTGTCCGGAGAGCCGTGCATGCACAGGGTGTAATCACCGGTCGGCAGCGCACGCCAACGGTAGGTGATGCGCAGGGATTCTCCGTCGTCGTCGATGACCACATCGGGGTTGGGTGAAAGGCGACCCGCTGCCGTGATCAGATCGGGAATGGGATGAGGTTGTTCAATTTCGATGGGGACCAAGGTCCACTCGACCAGCAATCGAAGCACCTCGTGGGCTTGGACCTCAAACGCCCAACAGTCGTGGTCATCACCCACCAGCGCACCTCGATGCACGTCCTCAAAATCGGTGGAAACCGGTCGGCTTTTCGAGGAGGGTTCGTCCAGATTTGCCTCTTGTGCATCGATGGACCAGGGAACGTTCAGACTCAAAAACGAAGCCCCTCGCATGTTCAATGCCCAGTTCCCTGGACGGTCAAGGGTGACGGAAAACACCAGGCGGACGGGTTCATCCTCCCAAAGGACCCGGCCCGCCGACAGGTCCAACTGTTCGTTTTCAAGCGTGTACGTCGTCGACGCAAGGTCGGGAACGTTCGTCGCTTCGAAGGACCAGTCGTTCACGTTCTCTCCGAGGATCAAGCGCAGTTCCATGGCGGGACGAAACAGACTTCCTGCGTCGGTTTGATGCTTGAAATCGATCACGAGCTCGTCCAACACCTCCGGTAAAAGCGCCACGTGATGCTGAACCGGGTCCATGGTGAACTCAAACGTGATGACCTCGGTTTGCACGAGATTTGCAAAACTTTGGCCTGTGACTTGTTCCTCACCGACCGGCGTCGGTGTCAAAACACAGTCGTTGTCCGCTCTGCACGACAAGAACACCTCGCCGTCGTCTTGGGTCAAACCAGCCGACACCGCTGCGAAGGCCGGATGAAAAGCAAGGGCGACCAAACACAACGTCCAAGCAAGACATCGATACGGTCGCTTGACGGGCCCCATCATTGTTCAAACCAAAGCGATGAGGTATTTCATTGGATGTCATGCACGGGCACGTCCACCAGTGCGGTCCTGCACGACCTGCAGAGGTATCGCCCCCCACCTCGGCGTTGCCGTGGAAAACGCTGGTCGCACGACGGACAAACCCAGTGCCACTTGGCGCGTGCCAACCGTCGTGCGTGCGTGAACGCTTTGCCCCTCTGCGATGCTTCCCGGTCCGGCCACGACCGCTCAAGGGTTCGAAAGACCGAATCGTGTGCTCGGTGGCCCAAGACATGCAGGTACTCGTGAAACAACACGAACTTGGCGTAATTCGCCCAATCCATCACCAACAACGCCGGATGCAAATCAACCACGTCCACGCTCAATGCCCCGTTCGCTTCGCGAATCCAGCGCGTTGCACCGTGCCGCTGGGTTGCGCTCGAGCGAAGCACGCCCAACCGCACACCACGAAGCATGGACTCCTTTTCAGCGTCGATGAGGCCCATGGTACGCATGATGTGGAGGACCTGCGTTTGAAGGTCTTGCAGAACCGTTTGCTGAGCGGCATCGGCACGGGGCACATCGACACCTCAAGACCAACGATGGTAGGCTGGGTGCCCTTCCTTGACGGCCACGAAAAGACCGCTGCCGGTGGCGCAAACCTTGCCGGCGGCCTCCAGTTTCAGCTCAACACGAACCCGATCGTCCTTCACCTCGGTGGGCAAGGCCGTGATGGTGAGCATCTCCCCCTGGGGCGTCGGACGCCTGAGGTTGACCTCATAGGTTGCTGTGACCGTGCAGGGGGGCTCGTCCAGGTCCTGCTCGTCCATCAGAGCGATGGCGGCCGCCCAGTTGCCGTGACAGTCGAGCAACGTCCCGATGATACCACCGTTGACCATCCCTGGGAACGCTTGGTGATGCGGTTCAGGCATGAACTTCAACTCCAGACCGCCGTCGATTCGATAGGAGTTGATTTGCAATCCGTGCTCGTTGGCCGGCCCGCATCCGAAACAAATGGAGGTTGGAGCGTAGGTGCGTTGCACGCCTTCCTCGCTCATGAACGCTCAAGGGTGCACCCGATAGATGGTTCTTGCCATCAATGAAAAACGGAGCGTTCTTGACCGGCGCTGCCATCGGAAAACCATGCCGGGACGGAAGAAGAAAACCGTCCGAAAGGTCAGGGTCGCTCACGAACTGCCCAAGCGACGGAGATCCGCCATCGACGAAGCGATGAAGGCCCACCAAACCGAAGACCGCCCCGAATGGGACCGAAGTTCGACATGGGGGGACGTTCGCTTCAACAGAAAGCGGATCAAACCGGGAACCCTGCGCACGGTCCACCTTCCGTTGCTGAACGTGAGCCTCGGCGACGCATGGCCCATTCCGGTCACCATCGTTCACGGTGCACGACCGGGGCCTTGCATCACCATCATCGGAGGCATCCACGGCGACGAGTTGACCGGCCCATCCGCCTGCACTCACCTGCTCAGCAACGCTTTCACCGAACCCGGCAAGCCGTTGGACCCNAAGAGTTTGGCCGGCACACTGCGCATCGTGCCCGTGGTCAACCTGCCCGGATATCGGATGAAATCCAGGTACTTTCCGGACGGTCGAGACCTCAACAGACAGTTTCCCGGCGACCCCGGTGGCTCAACCACCCGGAGGGTCGCCCATCAGATTTGGAAGCATTTGGTGGAGGACAGCGACGGCATCATCGACCTTCACAGTGCCGCAAAAGGACGAAAGAACATGCCGCAAGTACGCTGCGACCTCACTCATACAAGTTCATACTTACTTGCAAAATCCTTCGGCATTGAAATCATCCTCGACTCCATTCCAGCCAAAGGCACGCTTCGACGAACGGCCAACGCAGCCGACATCCCCATCATCACCTACGAGGGCGGTGGTGCCGACAGTTTGGGCGACCAGAGCGTCAAGGTGGCCGTTCACGGCGTGATGAACGCCCTCAGATCCATGCGAATGGTGCCCGGTAATCCACAGCGGCCGAAATTCAGAATCATGGCCAGCGGTTCAACGTGGCTGCGGGCGGGCGAAGGTGGTCTGCTCGACATGTTCGTTCAGGCCGGCAGCGTCATGCGTGAAGGCGAGGTTGTGGCGACAATCTCCGATCCTGCAACCCCGGGGATGACGGTGGACATCGTGGCACCTGAGGACGGCCTCATCATCGGTGCAGCGACCAACCCTTTCACGGCGGCAGGGATGCCCGTCGGCCATTTCCTTCCGATTGCCAAACACTTCGCTCTGCTCGAGGGACAGATCGATGAAAACGGCCAATTCATGGTCAACGGAAGCCAAGAAGAGCGCGTGTGGAGAGAAGAACACGAGATCAACGAAATATCGCTCGACGGCGAGTGGAGCGGTGGCGAGGTCGATTCCGAGTGGATCGGTTCCAAACCCACGGGAAGCGAGAACGAGTTTGAAGAGGAAGCCGCTTGATCAGGAAGCGCTGAACGCTGCGACTGCCGCGTGAATTTCTTCGTCGAGCATGTTTCGCTTCTGGCTCTTGGCCACCTCAAACAGGTGAGCGACGAGGTCGTCGTGAGCCTCAATGCCTTGCTGCTCAAGCCACCAAACGATGTTGGAACGACCGGACATGTGGCCGATACGAATCACCTGCTTTAGACCGAAATCGCCGGCAGGAACGCCGGAATAAACACGATCTGCGAGCCAATCGTCGCCCTTTCGCATGGCCTTGATGACGGCGGATGCGTGCACGCCCGTGCCGGTTTCAAAGGCGTCCTCTCCAAAGACGGGGTAGTTTCTTGGAAGCGGGACTTCGATGTATTCGTTGGCCTTTTGCATGTAGGTGTCAAGCAACGTGAGATCGTTGTCGATGACGCCCATCAACTTGAGATTGACCAGTGTTTGGTCGAGCGGTGCATTGCCTGCACGTTCACCCACGCCGAGAGCTGTACCGTGAATGACGTCCGCACCTGCTTCCACAGCAGCGATGTTGTTGGCAACTCCAAGGCCACGGTCCTGATGGCCGTGCCAGTTGACCTCGATTTCTCGTCGCTGATATCCTGCGTCCTTGATGACCTCCTCCTCAATGAAAGCGAGGAGTTTTTTCACGCCGTTGGGGGTTACGTGCCCGCACGTGTCGCAAACGCACAGTCTTCGAACGCCCAATTCCATGGCTCGCTGATAGATTGTTTTCACGTCCTCGGGGTTTGAACGCGTCGTGTCTTCGGTGACAAACATGACAGGAACATCGTTTTCCACGGCGTACGAGACGGCTTTCTCCATCGTGGTCATCAGTTTCTCCATCGTCCAACCTTCCGTGTACTGGCGAATGGGGCTGGTGCCGAGGAAGGCCGAGGCTTGGATTTCCATCTCGTGTTTGGCTTGCAACTCCACCAGGGGCTCAATGTCGCCCATGAGGGTTCGAACGGCCGCACCCGGCCGAATGGCGTATTCGTGTTCTCGAATGTGCGTGAGCATGGCGTCGATGTGGTCCCGATGATGAGGGCCTGCTCCGGGCAAGCCGAGGTCGACTTTCTGCAAACCAAGCTGTTCCATGTAACCGAGAAGTTCGATTTTTTGCTCGATGGTGGGGTTTCGGGCACTGGGGCTCTGAAGTCCGTCGCGCAACGTCTCGTCGTCAAACCACACCCCGTGAGGATGGTTTGCAGCGTCACGTTTCATGTCGTACTCCACGGTGTTCCAATCGTAAATCAGAGAACGCTCGTCCATCAAACTTCACCGCCGGGGAGAAAACCCCCAGCACGCTTGAGACCACGCCATCATGTTTGAATGCGTCGCTTGAGCTGTTTGGGGGGCTCCCGGGCAAGTTCGGTTGGTGATGATGGCTTTCACTCTTCTTCGCCGAGGGACGTCTCGTCGTCCTCGTCGTCGTGGTCCAACAGCGAGGCAGAGACCCGGGAGGAGAAAATGATCTCGTCCGTGAACCCGCCTTTTTGCTTGTCCCTCAACTCCATCACGCGTGTCCCTCGGGTGGATTTCCCGCTGGTTTCCTTGGTCTGAGACACGCGAATCCGAATCATCATCCCCGATTTCGTCAACAGGAACAGGTGGTCGTTGATGTCCGGAATGGTGCGCACGCTGATGATGGAATCGTTGTGTTCTTCATCGAGACGCATTGTGCGGACACCCTTCGCTCCGGGTTTTGTGCGACGATAACCGTCCGTAACCATCTTCGGCGAGCCGTCGTCTTCGTATTTTGGCTCGCCGCTGGCGTCCGAATCGTGGATTTTCTCTGCCGTGCCCAAGCGGCTGCGCTTGGCCATGCCGTACTTGGAGATCGTGAGGATGTGTTCGTCGGAACTCAACATGGCCACCATACCGGCCACAAAGCCACCGCCCGAACCTTTTCGATCGCCGACCTTGATGCCGTAAACGCCCCCCGAAACTCGACCTGAAGCGCGTATGTCGCCGCAGTTGAAGCGTGAGGCGTACCCGGCGGTGGAAATCATAACGATGTCGTGGTCGTTGGTTGCCGAGCGAACGTTCACCAGGGAATCGCCCTCTTTCTTGAATCGAAGGGCGTACTTTCCGTTTCGGTTGATGCGAACGTACTCGGAGAGGGCTGTTTTCTTGATCAGGCCAAGACGGGTTGCAAACAGAAGGTAGTGATCCTCGGGCTCCTCGAGGCGTTCGCGCGAAATCGGGAGGATGCTGACGATGTTCTCGTCCTCTCGAAGACTTTCAAGCAGATTGCGAACGTGGGAACCTCGAGATTGGCGACTTCCGAGCGGTGTTTCCCAGGCCTTCAGGCCGTAGACGCGCCCCTGGTCGGTGAAGATAAGGAGGCGATCTTTGCTGAAGCAAGCCGTGATGAGTTGGGGCGTGTCTTCGCTTTTTGTGGTGACGCCCTTCAGACCGCGACCGCCCCGGTTCTGGGTTCGGAAGGTCTCGACGGGTGTGTGCCGGATGTAGTTGTCTTCACTCAGCGTGATGACGATCGCTCGCTCCTCGATGAGGTCTTCACGGTCCATGGAAAGCGGCATGGGATCGATGAACGAGCGGCGCTCGTCCCCGTGCCTGTCCACCACTTCCGCAAGTTCTTCTTTCAGAATGTTCAATCGTCGAGGCCTTGAGCCAAGAATGTCCTCCAGGTCTGCAATGACGAGCTTGAGTTCCTCGTGCTCTTCCTGAACCTTGTTGACGTCCAGACGGCTCAACTGATACAATCGGCGTTCAGCGATGGCCTTGGCTTGGGCCTCACTGAAGTCGAACGGGTCGATGCCTGCCATTGTTTCGTCGCCCCGCAGGACGTTCTCGAACTGTTCGCGGCTGGCGCTGGCTTTGCCAACAGCGACCACGTCGTCGATGCGGTCCTGCGCCTTGACCAGACCCTCGAGGATGTGGGCCCTCGCCTGCGCTTTGCCCAAGTCAAACGCAGCGCGTCGCTCGACGACGGATTCTCGGTGGGCAACGTAGGTATGAATCATGGTGGAGAGGGTCAGCAGGACGGGCCGACCGTCAAGGATCCCCATCATGTTGGCAGAGTAGGATTCTTGCAGTCGACTGGACTTGAACAACTGATTGAGCACAGCATGCGGGTCGGCGTTGTTTTTGACCTCGATGACGACGCGAATGCCCTCTTTGGAGGATTCGTCGCGGATGTCGCGGATGCCCACGACCACTTCTTTGTTGACCAAATCTGCGATTTGAACCAGCATGTCAGCCTTTTTGACCTGGTACGGGATTTCATGGACGACGATGCGTTTTCCCTTCTCGTCGTCGAACACTTCACACTTTGCACGGACGTGGAAGCGACCTTTTCCGGTGGCGTACATGTCGGCGATGCCGTCGATGCCGTGAATGGATGCCCCCGTGGGGAAATCAGGACCTTTCACGTGCTGCATGTACTCTTCTATAGAAATGTTTGGTTTCCCCTCCGCCCCGGTTTCAAGGAGGGTGTCGACGTGGAGATTGACCGCACCGGCCACCTCAGTGAGGTTGTGAGGTGGAATGCGGGTGGCCATTCCGACGGCGATACCGTCGCTTCCGTTGAGGAGCAAATTTGGCAAACGGGCGGGCAAGACCGAGGGTTCGTCTTCCGAATCGTCAAAGTTCGGCTGGAAATCAACCGTGTTCTTGTTGATGTCGTCGAGCATGTGCTTTGCGATGCGATCGAGCCGGCTTTCCGTGTACCGCATGGCGGCCGGCGGGTCGCCGTCGATCGAGCCAAAGTTCCCCTGTCCGTCGACCAGCGGATAGCGCAGGGAAAATTCCTGGGCCATTCGCACCATCGTGTCGTAGATGGACTGATCACCGTGAGGGTGGTACTTTCCCATCACCTCGCCCACCGACCGAGCGGATTTGGAGAATTTCTTGTCCGAGGTGTGGCCACCCTCAAACATGCCGTAGAGGACCCGTCGATGAACGGGTTTCAGGCCGTCNCGAGCGTCGGGAAGAGCCCTCCCGATGATGACGGACATGGCGTAATTGATGTAGGAATTTTTCATTTCGGTGTTGAGGGAGTGGTTCAGGATGATTTCGCCTGACCCGGCGCTTCCGTCGTCCTCTTCAAGAATCTCGTCGTCAGATGTCAAGGTTGGTCACCTCCTTTGCATGGCGCTCGATGAACGCACGGCGCTCGGGAACGTCCTCGCCCATGAGCGTCTCAAACATGCGATCGGTCTCNTCGGCTTCTTTCACCGTGACCTTCAGCATGGTTCGAGTTTCTGGATTCATCGTGGTTTCCCACAACTGTTCAGGGTTCATTTCACCCAGACCTTTGTAGCGTTGAACCCCAATTTTGGCTGCGGGGTTGTCGCCCCGCAACTCGTCGATGATGCCGTCTCGCTCCTCGTCGCTGAAGGCGTAGCGGTTGATTTTCCCCTTGCTCAACTGATACAGTGGCGGCTGGGCAATGAAGACGTGCCCGCCCTCGATGGCAGGCCTCATGAATCGCCAGAGGAACGTCAGCATCAGGGTACGGATGTGAGCTCCGTCAACGTCAGCGTCGGTCATGATGATGAGTTTGTTGTAGCGCAGTTTGGACGTGTCGAAGGCGCCCTCATCGCCTTGATTGTTGCCCACACCGGCACCAAAGGCTCGAATCATGGTCTGAATCTCTTGATTTTGGAACACCTTGGCAACGTTGTGCATTTGTCGTTCCACGTTCAGAATTTTTCCACGCAGAGGCAAAATGGCTTGTGTACGTCGGTCGCGTCCGGTCTTGGCCGAACCGCCTGCAGAATCACCCTCGACCAGGTAAATTTCGCACTCCTCGGGTTTTCTCGACTGGCAATCCGCCAATTTTCCGGGCAATCCGCCGCCTTCCAACACGCCCTTTCTTCGGGTCAAGTCGCGAGCCTTTCGAGCTGCTTCTCGTGCCTTTGAGGCCAACACGGCTTTGTCGACGATGAGTTTCCCAACCGACGGGTTTTCTTCGAAGAACTCGTTCAGTTTCTCGTACACCACGGTCTGGACGATGCCGGACACCTCGCTGCTGACGAGCTTGTCCTTGGTTTGGGATGAAAACGAAGGGTCGGGATGTTTGACGCTGACGATGGCCGCCAAGCCTTCGCGGACGTCGTCGCCCGAGAGTCCGTCGTTCTTCAGGAGTTTCTTTTTCTTGGCGTAGCCGTTGATGCTGCTGGTCANCGCCGTGCGCAAGCCGGACATGTGCGTGCCGCCGTCTTTGTTGCGAATGATGTTCGTGTAGCACATGATGCTCTCACTGAACGCATCCGACCATTGAAGCGCAAGTTCAACGGTTACGGGGCCTTTCTCGATCTCTTTTTCTCCGGAGATGATGATGGGTTCCGGATGAAGCGTCTCCCTGCGAGCGTTGATCTGCTTCACGAATTCGGAGATGCCGCCAGCGTAGTGGTGCTCGACTGCGTGCAGTTCGTCGGCTCGTTCATCGGTGATAACAATGCGGAGGCCTGCGTTGAGAAACGACGTTTCTTTGAGGCGGCTGTCGATTTGATCGAAATCAAATTCCACGATGTTGGTGAAAATGGAGCGATCGGGCTTGAACGTGATCACGGTCCCGGTGTCGTCGCACGAACCGACGATGTCGAGGTCCGATACGCGTACACCGGCTTCAAAACGCTGCTTGTACACGGTGCCGTCTCGGTGAATTTCAACATCCATCCATTCGGAAACGGCGTTCACGGCCGAAACGCCGACGCCGTGCAAACCTCCGCTGACCTTGTACGAGCTGTTGTCGAATTTACCACCTGCGTGAAGTTTGGTCATGATGACTTCGGCGGCCGATATTCCAAATTCTTCGTGCTGGTCGACCGGAATGCCGCGGCCGTAGTCTCGAACCGAGAGCGAGTGGTCGGGGTGAAGAATCACTTCGACGGTGTCGTTGAATCCAGCGAGGTGTTCGTCAACGGAGTTGTCCACGACCTCCCAAATGCAGTGGTGCAGGGCCGACCCGTCGTGCGGGTCGCCAAGGTACATTCCGGGTCGTTTTCGGACGGCTTCAAGGCCTTCGAGAACTTGGATGCTTCCAGCGTCGTAATTTTCGCTCAATGTATCGCCTCAGAATTGGTTTGGAAAGGGGTGCTGCGACCTATTTCGGACGTTTTCGTTTCCCCGTTCCCTCCTTCAAAATACACTGCTCGTCACGGGGTATAAAGATACCCCTGTGCGCACCTAGAAAACGACGTATTGCGAGGCATTTTACTGGACCGGAACGGCCCTTTCGAGACGACCGTGCGAGCATGGGAAACGGANCCGGACGAAAGCGAAGTAACACCGAAGAAAACACCTCTCTGGAGAGGCGTGAGCGTTAAGAAGAGGGCGCAAATGGGCGAAGTATGGCTGACCCAAAAGTGTGCGTCTCCCTTGAGGGCACGACCGTCAAAGAAATGGCTGATGAAGCCGCTCGAGCGAACCTTGCTGGGGCAGATTTTGTGGAAGTGCGATTCGATCGACTCTACATCAAACGGCCCGAAGCCGAGGCCGTGGAAGACGAAAACGGCGAAGTCAAGCACGTGATGCCGCCCGAGAGTGAATGGCCCGCCCGAGAGATCGAAAGCATCGACGTGGATGCTTCCATTCAAACGCTGAAGGAGAGCATTCCGCTCCCCGTGGTGTTCACCGTCCGACCCAGCGATGAGGGAGGATACTACCCCGGAGACGAGGCGCAACGGCATGAAATCTTGGCCAAAGCCATCGCATCGGGCGTCAACACCGTCGACCTTGAGCTGTCCATTGACGAGGATGCACGAAACGGCCTCCTCGAACAAGCCAGCGACGGGAAGGTTCGAGTGATCTCGTCCATCCACAACACCACGACCACCCCCAGCGCCGAGGAACTCGTCGCCATGGTCAACGAGAACGCAAAAGACGGCGAGATCTTCAAGTTCTGCGGTACGGTGAACGACCACCAAGACGCCTTGCAAATCGTTGAGGCAAGCTTTGAACTCCGCAATTCGCCGTTGGCCTTCTCAATGATGGCTCTCGGCAACGGCGGCGACTGGGCTCGCCTGCACGCACCCGTTCTGGGTCAATCGATGGTCTATGCAACGCTCCGCTCCGAGTTTAAACTCTCCAACAAAGGCCTCGTGAACATTCGCGACTTGAAGAATGCGTGGGCCTTGATGGAATATTGAGTGCCCGTCATTCGGACTCGCTCACGGCCTTCTGCTCGAGGTACGGGACGGCATCGTTCGATTGCGCAACGGACGCGTCGAGACCGGCGTTCATGTACCGCCTGTTCAGCATCACGGGCACAAGGACGATGGCAGCCAGCGCAACAAACAGCGTGAGCGGAACGGTCCAGGGCGGCAGAAGCGCCGTGCGTTCCGTCGGGATGACCGTGATGTCCGCCACCATGGCGTTGTCGATGGCAGGGGCGTCGCCGTCGTTGGTGTTGTCCCATGCGTCAACAACCAGGTAGAAGTCTTCCCACTGCGACCCTCCAAACAGAGAATCGTACACTTCAGGCCCGTCCATGGCGATGGAGAAGGTTACCTGATCTCGTTGTTCGTATTGGTGGACGTCCCGGTATGTTTCCCAGCCCAGGGGATTGAAACTTCGCCATTCAGGAGGCACATCGCTCAACAGTGTGTCATCGCCATCGCCGATGCTGTCCCAGAACCACCAGCCGCCGTGCATCATTCGATACACCTCCTCGTAGGAGTTGTACTGCGAGGACGTCATGAGGTAGATGTCCCCGTTCACGGGTTGATATTCACCGCTCACGTTCTGGGAGAGCGAAACACAGAAGGTTGTTCGATGCGTGTGAGAGAGGTTAAACCGCAAAACGCCGGCGCTGTCGTTCCCGATTTCAATGGTCGCAAACTGACCGGTCGTGAGCGGGTCAAGAACCGGTAAGGGCCAGGTTGGGTTGTACGTGTACCGCTGTTCCGGGTGAAGAGCAGCGTCCCGTTCGTCCTCAACCGGTTCAGCGTTTTCCTCAACCGTGGGCTTTTCATCCTCGTAGTAAGCATCTTCGTACATCGGCCCACCGTAGTTTGAAAAAGGAACGAGCGCCNTGTGTTGAGCGGTTTGATTCCACACGGGCGTGGAACCTCCCGTGCAGGCCGTGGAGGCTTGAGCCGAGGGCAGCATGCTGACGCTTGGCAAACACATCGTGGCAGAAACAACGAGAACAACGAGGAGGCTGCTCATTCGCATGGGTTCACCGGCGTGTGTTGGTCGCACTCGGTTTTAGGACATTGCCTCAACGACGTCGCAAGGGACGAACGTATCCACTCTCATCGTTGCGACGCTCATCTTTGGAGAGAATCTTTGGAGCGGGCGGAGGCAGGTGGTGGTCCATGCCGAGCAAACCACCCTGCGCCTCGACAAGCTCGATGTCCGTGTAGGTTTCAGCAGCCTCCTTCGCTTCTTCTTCAAGCGCCGATGGTTCGCGCATGACAAGCCACCCCAGGATGAGTGCAACAACGATCAATGCAATGAAAGTCGCCAATTCTGAACCTGCATCGGCCAACCATGATTTCCATTCGTCGGCACTGAAATCCGAAAGCGAGGGGGGACCGTCCGGTTCTGGAACGATCTCAATGTCCTCGGTCAGCGTGTCGCATTGGTTCATGCCGTCGCAAACTTCGATGAGAATCGTGTAGAACCCGGTGGCATCCCACGTGTTGATGGCTCGTACGGACGATCCGGGTGTGGGCTCCTCCCAATCATCGGCTGGATCGCCGTTCTCGTTCTCATCGGTTTCGATGTCAAAGTCCCATCGAACGGTNAGTTGCGTCAGGATGGTCTGGTTGCGGTCGGTGATGGAGCCGTCGTTGACGTCAAAGTCCCGGTAAATCTCCATGTCCGAACCTGCTTCGGTGTCAGAGACATCGGCGTCGAACGATATTGACGAGCCGACAAACATGTTCTCCGGGATGTAAATCTCTCTTGCTTCCGGTGGGTGATCCACGATCACGGTGAAGGTTTCACGGGTCACATCGCCCGTCCCAAAGCCGTCCCGGACCGTCAGCGAAACGGTGTAGGTGCCCGGGAGCGTGTAGGCATGCCACGGAGATGCCTCGTGGACCAGCGGTGTCGCATCGCCGAAGTCCCACGTGTACTGAACCAGGCCGTTCCAGTCGGGCGACTCGGTTTCAAACGGTACGTACTTCCCTTCGAACTGACGGTCGCCGTCTCGAGTTCCTGCGGAGTCGAAGTACAGCATGCGTTCGGGTGCGGTGACGACCGAGCCGTCTTCGTTGAAGGTGTGCGACCACGAGTCGGGNACCGAGCCCTCGGGGAACGGCGTGGATGTGGTGATGGGTTCGTCATCGATGTAGCCGTCGAGTATGCGCACCTGAATGATCGGCACGGGGTTGGCGATTCGAACCGTGATGGTGCGGGCGAAACTTTCCTGTCCGAGTTCGTCGGTTACCACCAGCGAAACGGTGTGAACACCGGGGGTCGTGAAGGTGTGCGTAACCTGTGGACGGTCTCCAAACGTACCGTCGGAGAAGGTCCAGTTCCAAACCGCAATGTCGGTTGAATCACCCACCGAGCCGTCGGGGTCCATGCTGTCGAGGCCGTCAAACACGTAGGCGGTGTCGACCTGTCCGTCTTCTTCCCGGAAATCAATCTCTCTTGAGCCAAGGGCCGAGAGGGTGCGAACATCGAAGGTCGCCACGGGCATTTGATTCAACACGACCACGCTCAGGAGGGCCGTTGCTTGGCTTCCATCGTCGTCGATCACGGTCAGTGAGACGGTTTTGTTTCCGGGGACGTCCCAAGCAACGATCGGGTTCGCAGCGCTGCTGGACACCGTAGAGAAATCGTCGTTTCGTGTGGGCGTTCCGGTTCCGACCCTCACCCCGTCGGGGAAGGACCAGTCGTAGGTCAGAATCTCTCCGTCGTCGTCAACGAACACATCGGGAAGGACGAGGCTGGTGTAGGTCATTGTGGTGAGCGTCTCTGCGTAGATTTGGACGGGCACGCGATTGTTGATGTTGACTTGGATGACCTTGGTGCCAACGTTGATGCCGTCGGACACCGAAAGGGTCAGATTGAACTGCTCGCTTTCGCCGTCAATGTCGTCCCATTCGTGCTGTTGGGCGTAGGCGCCTTTACCGCCGGACTGCGTTCCGTCTCCCCAGTTCCACTGGAAGTCAAGATGGTCGATGGGGACGTTGTCGGCCGTGCGACCGGCTGAAAACAAGATGCGCTGGCCCGTCAGCAAGGTCAAGTTGTTTTCGATGACCACGTTGTTGACGGTGATGACCGGAACAGGTTCGGTCTGGTCGGTGACGTTGATGGGGTGCACTTGGGTTTCCGACCACGTGCCACCTCGGTCCATGACCCGCAGGGTGGCGTTGTAGCTGCCCACCTCCGTGTACGACCTCAAGGGCGACTTGAGATTGGACGAGCCGTTGTCGTCGAACACCCATGCGTAGGCGGTGGGAGGGTCCAGATAGGGCAGACTGTTGTTGGTCAGGGAGAGGCCCCATGCGTCAAATCCTGCACCAAGGAACTGAATGTTTTCCCACGTCTGGACGTCGGTGAGGGACACGCTTCCGTTTGCCACGGGCTTCATGTTGCTGAGTTGTTGCGGGGAGGTCTGCAGCGTGTCAACAACATCGCCCAGCATGTCCGACATGACCATTTCAAAAGCGTACTGGTCGCCCAGGGGTGCCGTAAAGTGAACCTGGCTGTCAACCGACACACCGCCGCCCGCAGCGATGCGGTCGGTGATGGTGTCGACGATTTGCCCGCTGCTGTCTCGGACACGAACTTCCACGTCCAAATCCTCGAAGAATGCGTTGGACAGCACCCCGTAGTTGATCTCTACCGTGTCGTCGGAACCGTCGCCGTCCCGGTCGGAGAGGACCGTGTTGTTGAGCGAGAGGGTCGCTGGTGACGTGATGCGCGCTGCCTCGATGTCGACGATGCCTTCCGGGTACGAGGGACCGCAGGACGTGTAGTCGCAGTCCGCTACCGTTGAGGCGTACCATGTGATGACCCATACTTCGTCGGTGAGATTACCAAAGCCCGGCACGAGACCCGTTGCTACGTTGTTGACGAAGTCGAGATCGGTGACGCTCCAAAGGCCATCTGAAACGGCCTTTGACACGACCACGCCGTCAAATTGGCTTTTGTCCGCTGTGAGACGCAGCGTCAACGGAGCGGGCGAAGCGCCACCCGGAGTGAACTTGAACGAGCGGATGCCCCAGCCCTCAAGGGTGTTCCCGGTTGAAGACCAAGGTGTGGACCAGTCGCTGTTGATGTCCGTGGGTTGAGCGCGGCAAAAGGCACCGCCGGAGCACACAGGGTTGAGGTTGAGGTTGGGGTATCCGTAAATGCCCTGGTCGGAATCGAGCGTCGCAGCGATGCTGAAGTTCGCAAAAATTTCTCCCATCGTTCGGCCCAACAAACCGACCGTGCCAGCCTGCGGTGAGAGGGCGAGGTTTTCGACGCCCCGGCCACCCGTTGCGGAATCCTGCACGAGTTGGCGGACGGCTGGACCCCCACCAAGGTGTTCGGCGAGGTACATCGTGAACATGTAGCCGGCGCCGTAATCGGCGATGCGTTGGTTCCACCAGCGCACCGATTGCTCGGGGGCGCCGGTCCATGCGTTAACGTGCCCCGTCAGGGTCGAGTCGGCACCGAAACAGAGGTAAATCGCCACGTCGGCGTTTCCTTCGTCAATCCAGAGGTTTTCGTACGGATCCAGTGCGTTGTGAAGCAGGTGCTCAAGCTCGTGGGCGAGGATGGATTTACCCCAAGCGAGGGTGATGTCGGCGAAGTCGACGAAGACCGACTCCCGAGACGAGGAAAAGGAAGGTGCAAAGTAGCCGCCGGTGTTGTAGGCGCCATCGATGTCGTAGACGACGATTTGGACCTGACAGTTGTTGTCCACGTCGGGGGGAGCGAGCCCTCGTCCGTCTTGGTAGTCCTTGCCGTAGTAGGTGGTCATGGTCGGGTAGATGGTGGAGTCCCACGTGCTTGCAAGGTTGTTGAGTACGGTCGACGAGAGCGTTCGTCCACTCTGGACGATGAAGGCCACCGTGTTGGTGGTTTTGGCCACGTAAGCGGAGATGGACCCGCCTGAAATGGGGACGGTCAGCGTGTCGCCAACAACGTGAGGTGTGCAGGCTCGAGCGCCTGACCGGCCCATCGATGGTTCAATGACCATGTGTTCAACGCCGGGACGGCCCTCGTCGATCCAGGCTTGACGCATGAATTGGGTGGCCGAGACGACCGGTTCATCCTCGTGAATAAACAAATACTCACTTCCATCGCTGGGATTGAATTCATCCAAATCACCAATGATCACGCCCCCGGCGTTGTACGTCGGTTGGGTGGAGGCATCGTCCGCGCCCTCAGCGGCGACGGAAAGAAGGAAAGGTGCCGTGCTTGCAAACAGCATGATGAGGACGAAAGCGATGGCTGGACTGGAGCGTCGTTCCGACATGTTGTTCACCACGGGGAATCACAACACGGATTCCCAGTTTTTACGAAACGAAAGGAGGTATTTAAGAGTCCGTGGTCAAGGCGTCATCATGCATCGTCCCCGAACGGATGAAGCGGGGCACGCATCCGCTGTTTGGACGGTGTCGTGCACGCTCATCCTCCTGGCTTGCCTACCGGCATCGGTGGGCTCACAGCAACCCGCCTACGGGTTGGTGGATGCCTGCGAAACAGTGGATGAACTGAGGTTCGATGGCGACAAGGCGAACGCTTCGGTGGGGTGGCAGGTCGGCCTTGGTCCACGAATTCCAGGTTCCAACGCCTCGGAAGCGCTCCGAGCGAACATCACGAGCGATCTAGAGTCGCTGGGCTACACCGTTCACGAAGAAACCCATCAGCGCTACAACATGACCTTGACGAACGTGTTCGCGACGTGGACGCCGGTGAACATCACAACACCGGGCCAACTCGTCCTCTCGGCGCACTACGATTCCAGAAACGTGGCTGACCAAGACGAAAACGAATCCAACCGAACCCTACCGGTCCCCGGAGCCAACGATGCCGCCAGCGGTGTGGCGGTTCTCCTCGAACTTGCTCGCCACATCCCCAACATGACCCTGAGCCATGAGGTGGTGTTGTTCTTCAACGACGCTGAGGACCAAGACCACCGATACACCCTCGGGGCCGAGGCATGGGCCGAGAATCTGACATCGGAAGAAGTGAACAACACCCACGCTTTTGTCCTGCTCGACATGGTCGGCGACGCCGACCTCCAACTGCACAACGTGCTTCCCGGCAACGGGACGCTCAAGGATCGGGTGGTGGAATTGGGAGCCTCACTCGGGTTGGTGAACGGAACCACGGATTGCTCAGGCGCTCTGGGCCGGGACATCGTGCAATACGACACGTTGGTGGGGGTTCTTGACGACCACGTTCACGCTCATGAACTCGGCATCCCAGCCATCGACATCATGGACACGAGCTACGGAACGCCCAAACCCTACACGTTTGGAAGCCACTGGCACACCATGGAAGACACCCCCGACAAGGTCAGTGCCGAATCGCTTGAATCGGTGGGGCGTTTGGTGGAACTTGGTTTGCGGACCGGTGCGTTTGTTGACCTGAAGGTTCAGAACGAAACGACGGACGATGCGCCCGAGGACTCGCAGGATGACGCGACCGAATCGAGTCCAGTCGAGGACACCTTCGGACCCCAGCAACTCGCTTTTGGTGTTGCGCTTGTGGCGATTCTGAGCGTCGCAGTGGCGGTTGCACGCCGTCCCAAATCACCCTGAAAACCATGAAAAAGATGCGCGGTGATGAAACAGAGATGTATTATCCGCGCACGCACTCGCAGGACCGGAGGGAGCAGATGGCAGACGACCGCGAAGAGCGCATGGAGGCCCTCCGTGAACGCGTTCGAGCGAAAAAAGAGGCGGCCCTGAACGACGGTGTCATCGAAGAGGAGTTGGTGGTCACGACCGCCGACATCGAATCCTCCGGTGCCGGGCAGAACCCGTCACATCCAGATTGGTTCGAAATGGCGGATTTGGACGCCGATCGGTGGCGAAACCTGGCAGCAGCACTGATCTTTGTTGGAAGCGTTTTGGGGATGCTCAGCGCCGTTCTGATTTTGCAAGGCAATCCGACGGAACTGCTCAACTCATCGCTGTTTGCGGAAACAGATTCCGTGGACATCTCCGGTATTGCGCTGGAGGACATCGAAGGGCACGGCGTGGAAAACGTCAGCGTCCAACTTCTCGACGCTGAGACGATGGCGGTCATCCAGAGGACCACGACCGACGCTTTTGGCTACTACTCCATTCAGAACGTCGCTCAGGAAATCCACGTCATCACGTTCTCGAAGGAAGGGTACTTGACCGTCAATCGAACGTTCCTACCCGACAACGTGGGCTTGGACCCGGTGACCATGAAACCGGGCAGTGGCTACGCCGAACCTCAAAACGACGATCAGGCGTTGTCGGGATGGACGCTCGACGACGCCGTCGGCCTCTCCACCGCCGTTGGGTTGTTGACGTTCCTCACGGCCCTCTTGGGCGTCCAATCCGCTGTTGAAATCCGGCGAGGNAAGCGGTATCGTCGAAGCCAATACTTGGCCGCTGGCGCCTTGTTCAGCCGCGGTCTGATCATCGTCGGACCCACGCTCATTTTGTTCGGGATGATCGTCAACCTCTTCGCCAAAGAAGACTTTGAAGACGAGCGCGAGGATTGAGCATGTACCTGATTTCGGTCGAGGGAGGGGACGGCTCCGGCAAGGGGGAAGCCGCTCGAATACTCGGTGAATTGCTGAGCGAATTCCCGTTCCCGGACGTGGTCATGACCCACGAACCCCGCCGCCACAGTGAACTTGGAAAACTGGCCCTCCAATCGGTCAAACTCGGCAACAAAACACCCTTGGAGGAGGCGGGGCTCTTTGCTGCCGACCGCTTGGATCACTCGCACACCTTCATTCGCCCGCACCTCGCCAGCGGCTCCATTGTGATTTCAGACCGCAACATCCACTCGTCGCTCATCTACCAGGGCGTCGTGGGAGACCTCGGACTGGACAACGTCGCCAGCATGAACGCAGCGGCCATGATTCCCGACCTCGTGTTTTGGATCGATTGCGACCCGAGCAAGGCGATGAAGCGCATCAAATCGGGCACGCTGCGCATGACCAGCCAAAAGCAAGAATACTTTGAGACGCAAGAAATTCAAACCGCCATTCGTCAAGGTTTTCACGACCTGTTCGCAAGCACAAGTCAGGTTCCAGCCCCGTTCAATCAGTGCTGTGTTGTTGGCCCGATCATGAACGAGGGCGGTCTGGACGACCTGAAAACCAAGTTACGGCGAGAACTCCGCCGTTTTTTCAACAAAAAACCTCTCCCGCTCAACGTCGATCGCGACGAAGTCGACCGAAATTTACTCAGTGCACTGGTCCACGACGTGAAAAAACAACGACGACTGCCCGGTGCACCCCAAGAACGCACCGCCATCCACGTTGGATGGCTGGGAGGTAAATCGCCTGCTCAGTGGATGACGGAGGCTGAAGAACACTGGCCGACGGAATCAGCAAGGGAAAACGACGTGCCTGCATCACCGATGGCCCATTCGTGCTGGTCCGTCCTCGGAACGCTCTCGTTGATGGTTGGCTCGAGCGAAGTCCCTCGACTTCACGCTGCCCTCGGCCCGGTTCGAATGGTCACGCAGCGCCACACACAACGACTCATCAAGTGGTTGCTTTCCGAACACTGGGTCCACAAACAGCAGAACCACACGCCCTTCAGTGACGCCCAGCTCTTCAAGTTGCGAGACGAACGACTCGGGTTTGCGAGGCTCACGCTGGCCATGTGGCCGCTGCGCCCTCATCTCGCATCGTGGCGACGGGCGCATCCCGAGGCTCCTTGGTCGAGCGCCCTGGAGAACATTTTCTCGGTGGAGGAGGGAAAGAGCCTTTCGGTGAACCTCAAAAAAGCGGTTCAGGACATCCACCAACGGCTGAGCATTCTCACCAGCGGTCATGACGGTTGCCCGTTGCCGACCACGCCGGAAGAATTGACGGTGTGGTGGTCCATGGAACCACCCAATCACTCGGATTCGTGAGTCGCATCGATCTTCAACGTGAAACGGGCGTTGCCCGGCAACAACACCTGTCCAGCTCCCCGAAAGGCGTCTGCTCGGGCCGCAAACATGGATGAGAGGAGAACACCCAGACCAAATCCAAACGGCAAGCCGGTCAGGATGCGTTTGAAGTTGGTCGACTCGTAGGACGTCAGAAGTTGGAGGAAACCGTCGGCGATGAGCGGAAGACACAGCAAGATCCCGCAAGCCAGCCAGACCAGCGTTCGACGATTGTTGGCGTAAACCCCGTGAAGCATGGATTCGGGCAGCAAGGAGAGGCAGGTGTCGCGGACCGTCCATCGGTTCCATCCCCGCCTGCTGAACACCACACCACCGATGAAGAGGCCCCCAAAGATGCCAACATCACGGGTGCAGACAGGAAGTTGGTTGTCGTTTACTTCCCATGAACGTTCTGCTTTTTGATGGCAATTGACGTCGCCAAATCCGTAAATGATGGCGGCGTAAAAATTGACCTCGGACCAAGCGAAGGCCGGGCAGCACACGCTGCTTTCGTTCTCGGGCGCGGCGTTTTGATTTCCGTACGAACCAAAGCCGTCCTCGCTGTAGTAATCGATGGCGTTGGCCCGACCTTCAAGCGGACCCACGGTTCCCGACTCAACGGTCATGGGAGCGATGAAAAACGACACGAGCAGGAAACCTGCAACACCGAGGACCCATCGCCCGATCTTGACTTCACGAAGTCGGTCAGGCAGACCGTTTCGCTCCATGATGCATCAATGCACCCCGAATCACTTGATTGTTTTCCAATTAGACCAAGCCTTCAATTCCCCCCGGGCGAGTGCAACGCCATGGCCGAGGAAGAACGCCCTCGCATCGGTCTCAAAACCGGCCTGCAAGCCGGGGCCTTCATCGGCCTGTTCCTCGGCTTTTCGCTCGCCGTTGTATCGGCGCTCACCGAACCCGAAGCCTTGGGCCGGCTGGTTCGTCTGATGTGCCTCACGCCCTTTGTTTGCGCCCTCGTGTTGGGACCCATGTTGGCGTTCAGGCGAGCACCCAACGTGTCCAACGTTGACCCCATTGACGAGTTGCGAACCTTGCTTGAGCCGTACAACGAAGGACAGGGAAAGTGGCGCGTGCTGAGTCACGTTCGCAGCGACGGACGGACGGTCCGAATCGACCTCCACAACTCCATGCAGCCGCTGACCATCGTAGCGGCCACGCTTCCTTTGGCCGAAGAGCACCCCATCCGGTACATCGTTGGCAGAGGTGAGGCGAGAAGCAGAGACCCCGAATTGCGAGGCACCGTACTGGCCTACATCGAAGAGCACGTTATGCTCAATCGACGAAGGCGAACATCGTCCTCTGTTGAGGTTCTTCCACCCTCGGTGATCGAACACATGGAAGCAACCCACAGAATGCACCGTCGTTTGTTCTATTTGCTCCCCATCATCCTGTTCTTTGCGTGGCTCGACATGCGGTGAAGCGACGCAACAGGCTATGAGGGAGGGGCGATTCCCAACAGCATGGCCAACGACATCGCACGAGCCATGTCCCGTCTAAAACACCGGGACATTCGGACGCGTCGTCGCGCCGTCCGAACCCTCTTTGAAAACGATGACCCGTCGGTCTTGGACGCGTTCAAGCCACTTCTGGACGATGAAGACGGATGGTTTGTTTCCAAAGCGCTCGATGCCTATCGAATGTGGGGCATCGTGGCGGGCCCCGAGGCGGTCGCCACCCTGCTTCAACATCGAAATCTTGACGTCCGAAGAGCCGGCGCAAACCTGCTTGCACCCTTGGGAGACTCAGGTTTGGACCTCAGCCTGATGGCGTTGGACGATGAGGACGGTGTTGTCCAGCGCAAAGCGGCCAAAGCCCTTCTCCGCTTTGAACAAGAGGACGTAGCGCTGCGCCTCATTCGCCATGCCAACACCGGGGTGCGAACCACCGGTGTTCACCACCGAGCCGTGCCCGAGGCGCAGCTTCGCAGGGCGCTGAAGGACGACCACGAACAGGTTCGAGAAGCCGCCCTCGAAGTTGTGCTCAAGGAAGGCATGGAACTCAACATGGAAGCGTTCCTGCCGTTTCTCGAGGCCAACCTCCAAACGGTGAACATCTTGATTTGGGTGGCCAAACACCAACCCGATGGGTTGGCGGAATTGACCGCTCGATTGGAGCCTCGGCACATGAAGGCCGTGAGCGATCATTTGCGCAACGAAGTCCAAAGCAGCGACGACGTCATCGTTCAGCACCTGCTTGACTCGGGTGTGTTGGAACCCGTCGCTCGGTGGGTCATTCGTCAGGATGCTGCCGAGGACGAACTGCGCTGGCAACTCATCAACGACGACCGCCTCCATGTCATTGAACGCAGCAAGTTGCTCGAACGCCTTGTTGGACGGGCCGGGGAGGCGGACGTGCTCAATCGAGCGAACGAGTTGATGGAGTCCACCGAGGAGGAACTCCTCAAGGTGGCGTGCGAGAACCTATCAACCGCCGCATCCGAACTTGCCTCATGAACGCCGAGCCGTCAGGCATACGCTTCCGTGCCGACGCCACAAACGGAGCGAGTCATCACCTTCACGCCGGGGTGAGCATTGACGGTCCGTTCACGTCCACCCAACTTCTCTTTCGGTTCCCGCGTTGGGTCCCGGGGTCCTATTTCCTGAGGGAGCCCATTCAACACATGTTTGACTTTTCAGCAACCGACCAAAACGGCGACGAGTTGACCTGGAAACGCGTCGGAGTGGACGGCCTCGTCGTCCACCTCAAAAAGGGGTCCACCAAGGTGGCCATCGACTACACCCTGCTCGCCAAAGAGTTCTCCGTCCGTTCCAATCACCTCGACACCACTCATCTGCATTTGATGCCGCCGTTCACCTGGTTCTGGCCCGAACGCGGGGTCGATCACGCCCGGCTCGAAGGAGAACACGGCGTTGAACTGACGGTACCTGCATCCTGGACGCCCGCCACCCAACTCAGGCTTCACAGCCAGACCGAACTGGGTCAAGATGCCAAGCAGTGGACCTATTCCACGCACGGTAGGGACATGATGCTTGACGGGATTGTTGAGGCCAACGCCAACCCGGTCATCACCTACGATGTCGACGGGCGAACGCACCATCTGAAGTGGTGGGACAGCGGTGGCCACGTTCCGAACGCTGAACGGTTGGAGGTCTTCGTTGAGGACACGAAACGAATCGCACGGGAACACCACGCTCTGTTTGGTGTGCCTGATTGGCCGGACTACACCACGGTCCTCCACCTCACCGACACCGCCAGAGGTGGCCTTGAACACATGAATTCGCAAACCTCAATGATGCCGAGAGCGTGTTTGTTTCCCGACCACCCCGACGAATATCGAGATTTGGTGAGCCTGTTTTCCCACGAATATCTGCACCAGTGGAACGTCAAGCGTTTGCGGCCCAAGTGCTTTCTTGATTACGATCTTCAATCGGAGGTTCACACCGACCTTTTGTGGTGGTTTGAAGGAGCGACATGTTGGCTGGGTGACATGATGTGCGTCAGATCGGGAGCGTGGACAGAAAAGGACTGGCGACTGGACTTTGAGCGGAAAATGAAACGGCACACCGCCAAGAACGGCATGCTCAGGGAATCGCTGGCCGAATCGAGTCATGATGCATGGATACACCTCTATAGAAGCGGCCCCTACACAAGGGAAAACCAAATTTCATACTACCTCGAGGGAGAATTAGCCCTGCTGTGCTTGGACACCGAAATGCGACGACGAAACGGAAACACCTTCGGTGCGTGCGACCTGATGGCAGAATTGGTTCGACGCTACGCCATTCATTCGGAAGAGGCGGAACACATGGGCGTGGACTACAACGACATTCGCGCGACCCTCAAACAGTGCCCCGGTGGCGCAAGCATGGGCCCGTACCTCGACCGCTTGGTCAAGCATCGAAACCTGCCCAACGTGCAGCGGGCGCTGTCCTCGTTCCGTTTGAAGTTGGTCCCACACGCCTCGGACAAAGAAGGCAAGGGTTGGTTGGGCATCGGCCTGCGGGAGCAGTCCGGTCGGGTTACNATCACCACGTACCACACCGGCTCACCGCTGCGCTCACTGACGCAGGTCGGGGACGAACTGGTGGCCGTTGATGGGGTGCGCATCAAATCCAGCGCCCACCTCACCAAGCTCATCGCTGGCAGAACGGGGGATGAAATCACGGTCGACCTCACCCATGAAGGCATCCTTCAAAGCGTCAAGTTCGTTCTTCCTTCGTCGCCGCAGCACGGTGTTTCTCTGAAAGGAAAAGGGAATCAGCGCTGGATGGAATGGATCACGTCTCGTCAGGCTCGCTGAGGCTTGGATGGACCATCAAAACCTCCAGTGGAACAAAGATCGGCGGCGTGTCGTCGGCCATGGCGTGTCGGCTGGTTTTGGGTGGATACACCGAATCCGAGAGGGCCATGTCGATGACGTTCTGTTTCGTAAGTGAATCCAAACCGCAGCCAGGCCACACGTCCAACGTGATGCTTGAATCATCGATGTAATCAACGCATATTGCCGGGACACGTTTGAGCTTCAGCATGATGGCGATGGAATGACGATGGTGTCCGTCAAGGATGGCGCCGGTGTTCCTGTCCACGATGAGCGGCTTTGTGTAGCCTCCCCAACGTTTGGTCATCTCGAGCAGTTTATCCCGATTTCTGACCTTGACTTCTTCGTGAACCTTCAACCACCGCAGAGGAACGAGTTCAACGTCCTCCTCCGACCACGACATTGTTCCCGCCAGCCGTCTTCGTCACATAATGCTTTTTCACAACCGGCTCACGAGACGCAAACGAGGCGACAGCATGCCACCAACCGGGACGTTGATTCAAGGCCTTGAGGCCGATTTGGACGGTGAGCCGTGCCCGCCTCGGTTGGTTCGCTGGCTCGCAACGCTCCCCGAGGACCTGCTCAACGTTCTCCACGTCCTCGCTGCAGACGGCCATGGAGCATGGCTGGTCGGTGGTTGCGTTCGCGACGCAATGCTCGGTTCGCCGTCAACCGACATCGATCTTTGCACGACCTGCACGCCCGATCGGATGCTGACGCTGTTCGACGAGCAAGCCATCCCAACCGGTGCGGACTTCGGAACCATCACCATCAAAGGCGACGGACGCCATTACGAAGCCACGACGTTGCGAACCGAGTCCCTCTACCGGGATGGACGGCGTCCCGACCGAGTGGTGTGGGGCACGTCGCTGCGGGAAGATTTGAGTCGACGCGATTTCACCTTCAACAGCATGGCTGTGGACGTGGCCAGACAGCGACTTTACGACCCCTACAACGGAAGCGTTGACCTCCACGACCGAATCGTCCGAGCCGTTGGAGACGCCAATCTACGTTGCCAAGAAGATGCCCTTCGCATCCTCCGAGCGTATCGGTTCACTCGGCGAGACGATGGCCCCTTGTGGAAGATGGAGGCGAGCCTGGTCGGCGCCATCGCGCAACATCGAGGTCGATTGAACATGGTCGCCATTGAACGACGGTGGATGGAATTCTCCAAAATGTTGGTCGGCAAACGTCCGGGAGAACTCCTTGCTGCGATGCAGAACGACGGCGTGTTGCGCTTCGTCGTTGACCGCTTGAACGTCCTCAATCCGGCGTTGTTTTCTGTTCTCGACCACCCGCTCCTGCGCAAGCATTCCCTTTCCCAACGACTGGCCGTGCTTTTTGTTCAACACCCGACCAAAGAGGTCGTTCTCCAGCTTCAATCCCTTCGAACCTCCAACAACCTTCAGCGACGAACCGCGTCGTTCCACGAACACCTCGGGCACGCTCCTGAAGCACACACACCTGCGTTGCGGGTGTTCAGCCACGTGCTGGGCAACGAAGCCTCGGACCATCTTCGCACCCTCCAGGTGTTGGGCGAGCACGAACTTCATCTGCACACTGGATTGGTGCCAAGCAAGGATGCATCGGCGGCCCTGATCTCAAAAATGACCACGGTCCAGCGGCCCCTTCAACCGGCTGAATGCCTCGTGGATGGGCACTGGATCATGGCGAGGACGGGGGCCGTTGAGGGCATTCGCCTGGGTCGGCTCAAACAGTGGTTGCATCGAATTCAGGTCGAAGAAAACCTCACGCGCCCNGACCAACTCGAGAGCGTCCTGAGTCGATTACCGTTTGAACACGGTCCGCCGGACGATTGGCCCACCCTGAGTTTCCCCTGATTCGCCGGCATCAAATTGATGATGTCGCAGGTGCTGGGTGTTCCATGGCGAACGTTGAACTGCCGGAACGTGAGGTGTTTGACCGTCAGGTGCAAGCCCTCGAGAAACGAATCAACGACATCTCGAAGCAGAACACCATGGCGGGTTTGCTGAACAACAATTTCAAAAAATGGTTGGCCGGCTCTTCCATGTCGG
>FUFK010040970.1_pt1 | contig 74975 bp, 111 predicted proteins | sample 1021851 | NCBI WGS metagenome assembly FUFK01 (sample SAMEA51879418, study PRJEB19060) | metagenome | reverse complement strand
TTAAGACTTTTCCCATTACATCTTCAAATACATTGTAGATAGCAGCTATGACTTTCTCTTCTGTATCTTCATTGATAATAGGTATGTTAACATTCTTGTTTAGTTCGTCAATAATCTTTGCTTTGTTATCATCGTTAAACAAATATTCCATAATCATTTTTTGAATCATTATTTTCTCCTGATCTCATTATTTATTTTAATTACTAAATACACTAATGTAGCAAGTGAAACAGCCATCTGCAAAGTCATTGGCAAGTTTACCCACCAGACTCCAACTCCAACAATACCATTTGCGACTGTTTTAGTTGTATCAATCATTATGATTTACCATTCATCCTTCCCTTGATGTATGATAGGTCATCTGTTACATCATTTAGTTCAGATACAATGGCTTCTCTATGTCTTTGACTTGTATCATCTGACTTGTTCCACCTATCTAACATTTTTAAGACAATGCTCTCTACGTTACTCATTTTAGTTTCTAATTTTGCATTAGCTTGTCTTATCAAATCTAAATCTTCGTTTTGAAGTTTTTGACTAGACATTAAATTTAAAACCATGTAACCAAATAGTATTATTACTACCCCTACAGCTCCATATTCTGCGTATGTTTCGAACATTATCTATCCTATCATTTATTCTTTATCTTCAGAATCCTTTTCTAAAGATGCTTTTAGTGCATCAATAAAAGCTTGTTTTCCAAAGTTAAGTTGTTGAAGATTAAAAGTAGATGAATTAATCTTTCTCTCTAAATCGGCAACATGATCTACCATGACCTTTTGCTCTTTAGTTAAATCATCTATTAAATATTCTTTCTCGTCTATTTTTAAAACAGCTTCTTTTTTTTGTTCTTTTGCCATTTTATCTCCTATTTTTCTATTATGCTAGAATCTCCTAGCGTTATTCTCATGTTCATCATTAGCGAATCTAATTCAAACATAGATCTTACTAATTCTTCGTTTAGATCTTCTTTGCTTTTACCAAAATAAAATTCGTCAGCACAGCTAACAAAAATAATCATCAGTAAACAAGCAGATAAGAATCCATAAAAAAATTTGTTAAGCCTTTCAGTCATTCTTACAACTGCAACAGCAACAGCATTCACAATTATTTATTACCAAGGTACACCATTGCCTTCTGTAGCTGCAGGTGGATTTTCTTGTGCGTCTATTTGTGCTGCAATACTATCTTCTTTAGCCTTTACACCATCTTCGCCTAGTCCAGCCTTTACCCACTCAATAGCTACTTCTTCTGTTAATTTATCATACTCAACAAAATCTACACTAGCCCAAGGGTCTTTAGCTTCTACTGCTTCTACAGCTGGTGTTTTAATATCCCCTACCTTTACTGCCTTATCAGCAAGTAAGGTATCTTTATCTGTATATAAGACTGCATCTTTTGCTTCTACGGCTTCTACTACGTCTGTCTCTAAAATCATAGAACCACCTAAATTAGCAGAGTAAGTCTTATCATCTACTACTTTAGAGTCTGATACGCTGTATTTTACTTCATAAACAACCTTGCTTTTACTTTCTTTTGATAAGTAATATTGCAAGTCATCAATTTTCCATTTTGCCGCCATTTTAATCTCCTAATTTATTTTCTAATTCGTCTACTTTTGCTGATAACTCTTGAACAGCTTTTACAAGCATAGGAACAAAGTAGCTTGTTGCTATATGATAATACTCATCAGTATTATCTGGCTTAACAACTACATCTTCCCAAACATCTAACATATCCTGAGCTAACCAACCACCTTTAAAAGTTTCTCCAGATTTTATCCATTCAAAATCGTATAGTTTTGATTTGTTTATAATGTCAAGACCATTCCACTCGTTTGGTCTTATGTTTTTCTTTAATCTTTTATCTGAAGTATTATATAATTGAACATTACCAGAGTCCGTTCTCACACCACCAACTGCACCACCATCAGACTCTTGAAAGTTTACAAACCTTGTCGTTCCACTATTAGTTGAATTTCCAGCCCTAATTTGTATTCCATTTGCATCATCTGCATCAGCAGAGTTGTCAAAAGTAGCAACATAAGCACCACCAGCACCTCCACCATTTACTTGTAATCTACCACCATCAGTTATAGTAGCACCAGTTCCCATGAGAACTGTACCTGCAGTATTTATTCTCATGATTTCTACTGCATCAGCACTTGTATCTGGACAAGTTCCAAATACAATATTTGAATGTCCCATACTACCTGCAGCAACACCCCTAAATCCAATAAATCCTCTATTTTTACCTCTTCCAGCTGACCCATCAATCACAGCCAATCCAACGTGTCCATCAGTTTGACCATTGAACTCGATACCATATCCCACGTTAATAGCAGCTATTGTGGCATCAGAAACACCAGGATTTACTTGAAATGTTGATTCTGCATCTGTACAGCCAACTCCAATCTTTCCATCGTTTGCAATTCTCATTCTAATATTGCTTGTTCCATTAGTAACAATATCACAAGCCTCAGATGCAGTAGTTCCTAAAGTTAAGCCATTTGTAGATGCAGTAAAGGCATTAGCAGTAATTGTACCTCTTAGATTGTTTGCAGAATAAAGTTCTATTGAACCATCCCCAGCACCATGTTTTATTTTTACACCACTATTACTACCTTGAATAGTTTCAAAAGCAGTATTGCCTAAAGAACCTGTATCCGTTCCTTTTGCCCTTATAACTCCACTAAATTCAGCAAGTAATGAGGATTGCAATTCAAGAGAGCGATTACCATTATTCATAAATGTTATTGCACCAACACCTCCATTATATATACCTGTGTCATCGTCTCCACTAAATGAAATTGAGGGGTCAGATGCACTACCACCAGCAAATAAAGCTTGTGATGAAGTATTTAAAGTTATCGTTGATTCATCGCCTTGAACNCCAAGTCTTAAAGTATTTTCAGATGAATCATAAGATATTTCTCCATACTCATTGGCACTTGTGCTATCTCCAATTAATAATCTTGGGTCACTATTATTGTCCAATATTTTAACATCGCCTTGAAACTCAGCTACATAACTGCCACTACCTTTAAAAAATACTTCTCCAGAGCTGTCTATTCTCATTCTTTCAGTCATAGAACCACCATTAGCCTGTGTCAAAAAGTCTATGTAAGCATCATCAGAATTACCTTCTCTTTTAATATTTATCGCACCAACAGAATCACTTCCTTGTGATGCAAGTAATGACATAATTTCTTCATTATCAGTTGCAGATGTATTTTTAAATAATATACCTACTACATCATCAGTTCCACCAGCACCCTCAATGTTTAATAAAGTACTGTAACCTTCATCAGTTGTGCCACCAATAAATGTTTGACCACTTGCTGTAAGTGTTCCTGCAACACTTGCTCCAGCTGTACTTGTATTTACTGTGAATACTGCTGTACCATCTGCTTGAGATACTTCAAAAGCATTTGCATCATTGGAGCCAGGTATAATCTCTACTTTATTAGTAGCTAATTTTATTCCAAATGTTGTGCCCCCATCTCCATCGGTTACAGCTACTAATGTATTTGCATTACCTCCACCATCAGGCAGTGATAATAACTGTTCGTAACTCGATGCTATAGTTTGTCCTGCTAAGGTTGCCATAATTTTTTCCTTACTTTATATCTTCCCATTTTCTCTGCTCATTTTGCCAAGTGTCATTTATCTTGCTCCATAAGTCTCTTGCTAAACGAGCAGTTTGGGTTACAATAGAAGTTAAACTGTTTGATAATCTTATCATTATACATGACCTAAATAAGCTATAACTTTTCCGCTTGCTAACTTAAACCCGGACCATCTTCCAAATATTGTCATACCTTGAGGAAAAGTAACTCCATCTGCAACCGCTCCTCCATTGCTGTCAATGTCTGTTCCTGTAAACTGGGTGCTAGGATATCTTTGGTCTACATTAGAAATCAATCCATCATTACCACTATCAAATACTGTATCTTCTATAAATTGTATCGCTATAAAAACTGTATTCGATATAGCTGAAGTTACAGCTGTAGTGCCTGTTACCAATATAGAGCCGGCTTCACCTGTCTCATCTTTGGTATACAAAGAGCCTGCTGCATTTACTTGTAATGGTGAGTAGTCTCCGTCTGCTCCTCCTAGCGCTTCTGGCAAATCATTCCTAACTGCTAATGGCATAACACCCACATCGCCTGAACTATGAGCAGCATCTTCTGCTTTTCCGAGATTAGTAGCGCCAGTTCCGGGGACTATGCTGGTTACATCTACGTCACCAATGTCAACGCCACTGTTCGCCGCTAGCTTTCCTATTGCGTTAGAACCTGCAGGTAATGCGCTTGCTATATCAACATTTCCTATATTGTTATCACCTGCTGGTAAAGAACTCGCTATGTCTACATTACCTATGTTGTTGTCTCCAGCAGCTATAGTCAAAACATCAACCTGCATTTCGTTACCGCTTATTGCATTGTCTAGCAATTCTACAGCGGTCTCAATAGCTTCGGTATCTACTTTTATAGTGTCCAACACTGAATCTATTTCAGTATTCTTTACAAGAATATTATCTAACACAGAATCAAGGGTGTCTATCTTGGAGTTTGTTGAAGTAATTAAAACCTCTATTGCAGCTGCGTCTGTTTCTATTGCAGTAAGAGTAGTCTCAATAACATCTTGCTTTGCTTCAGTAGCCGCCCCACTTGGTAGGGCTGCAGAAACAGTATCTACTTGTAAATGCCCATCACTATCTACCAAAGGAACATAGCTAGTGCCACTACCATCTTTGGCGGTATTAGAGAATACAGTGATAGTATCATTTGCTTTATCTAGGGCTACATCTATTGCAACGTCCCCGCCTTCTGTAGTCAGCGTTACGTTATCAATGTCAACCTTTAGAGCATCCTCACCAGTATTTAAAACCTTGTTGAGTACCTCATGTGTTTGAAATTTTCTGATATCTGCCATAATATTTTCCTTGTTATGTAAAGTCAGCCATCAAGACTCTGCGTGGTCCACCAGTCTTGTCTCGCTTCTGCATTCCATTTCTTTTTACTGATTCGCTAAATTTATTCTCGTGTAGTTGTGCAAGGTTTAAACTTACACTTGCAACTCCACCATCGTTTGTTCTACCTGCTCTATCTTGGTATAATCTTGCTTTAACATAGTCTACAATAGCTGTATGAAACACATTGTCAACATCTGGGGTGTCAGTGATAGCTGTAACAGCATTTGGCTCTGCGTAATAATGCAGTAGCAATCCATTAGTAACTGCTTCATCAATAGGTTTGTATTGCCCATACTTACTGTGATATGTTCCTTCTGAATCACCCTTAAGTGTAACTACAGCTAGGTGATTGCCTTTTATAAACCATGTAATATAATCTTCTGGGTAATTGTATGTACTTGCCATTAGTCTATATCCATTGTTGGTATTTCGTTATCTAAAAGTCTTGGTATCTTTACGTATGTTCCGTCTGAATCCATAAAGTCAACACGATATACTTTGTTTATTTCTACACCAGCGTTGCTATCACTAAGAGTATACCACTGCTGATTAGCTACAGTGCTAAGTTTTGCATATTCAACTTTAGTATTGTACTTACCCATTTCTACCAATGCTTCGTTTATTAAGCTTAAAATATAAGTTTCAGGCGCATCTGGAAAAGCCTGCCTTACTCTAGATATAATCTTTTTTACAGTTAAACTTATAACAGCCATTAGTCAGAATCCTTTCCAAGCATACCTACCTGTTTCCAAGTTTTAGTTTCAGATTCCCAGTTACTAACTACACCTGCCCAAGAGCCAGATAGTATTGCGCTAGGGCTAGTATTTAGAGCAACTAAAGTAGAGCTAGGGCTAGTGTTAAGATTTACCAACGTAGCACTTGGAGATGTGTTCAAGTTTACGAGAGTAGAACTGGGGCTAGTATTTAACGTTACCAATGTAGCAGATGGTGACGTATTCAGATTTACCAGTGTAAGTGCCATTATGCACCCCTCATAATCTGTATACCTTTTTCATAGTCAGCTTGTAGCTTTGCTTGTTGTTTTTCCATAAAGGTATACTCTGTTGTTATAACAGATAATCTTGACTGTACCTCTCCAGCTTTAGCATTTGCAAGACTTATATTGCTTTGAGCTTCCGCTAAATAAGTATTAGCTGTACTGATAAAAGACTGTACAGCTTGTGTTTTGGCTCCAACAACATTGTTTCTAGATGATACTTCTGTAGCAAATCCCTGTATTTCAGACGATAAAGCTCCAACAGCAGCATTCCAATCGGCTATATGCGCCTGAGCTATATTTATTTGCGCTTGAACAGCACTTAAAGTTGTTTGCGCTTGTTGAATCCTAGCGCCTCCCAACTCAGTATCTTCATTGGTTAACTCTGTATCAATGTCTGATAAGTTTGCTGCTAAGTCGTAATCTGCCGAAGGGTGATTTCCATTTATATAACTAATCGCAACATCTAATGCAGTGTTGACCCTTGTCAATCCATCACCTGTTTTATACTGTGTTTCATCTCCAAACAAAGCCGGGTCTCCGCCATCTGCTTGAAACTTTGCTACTGCTGTTGCGATTCCATCAGCTGCAGTTTCAATATTACTACCACTAGCGGTGTCGGTATAAGTGGCTATTTCAGCGGCTTCAGCTTTAGCTAATCCAATCTCAGTTGCTGCATTGCTGATATTAGTAGCTGTTGTAGATAATTTGGATGTTATTAAAGTTAACGCACTATTTACATCTGTATTACCAGCTTTAGAAGCCATTGCGTTTTGTAATGACTTTATAGAAGCATAAACAGGTATTAAATACTCATACTCATCAGGGAAATTACTCACAGATGAGTCTCCAAACGCTACTGCAGGATTGTTTACTTCTAGGTATTTACAATTACCAGATGCAGGTAAAGAATTAATTTTTCCGTTATAAACATAATACACTGGGTCGGTGGCTGTAGCTGCTATCATATCGTCTGAATCACTAGCCCTTCCTCTTAGAACTGCAGGTATCTCCCTGCATGGCTGTTCTATAGTCCCATCATTTCTAGTTACTTGCAAGATTTGACCTGATTCCAATGTTTCAGATTCACTTCCAACGGCTGTGCTGGTAAAAGTGTCTTCTGTTGCGCATAAAAATTTTAACTTTCTAGGCATACTGTTTATAACCTCAGCAGCCCCGTCAGTCAAAAACTGCGTAAGCTCTGTCTGTGTCGGAGAACTACTACCATCAATAGAAAGGCTGGTCAAGGCTTCAACTTGCGCTTCAAACGTTGCCACTTATTTCTCCTCCCTTTGACTCTATGTCCTCTGCCATAGACATTGTTTTAAAGTTAATAAGGTCCTTGCGTATTGCAGTTGCAAAACGACCATCCCTTACAATTGTGGCTGTACTATACTTAGGAGCGTGCGCTCTTTTACCACACTCTCTACAATAAAACCATCCACCTTCATTCTCAGCTTTACAATGCTGACAACTCATTAAGTTCCTCCAACAATTAATGTCATAATCCTATCACCATTTAATTGCGTATGTGTGATAGACAAAACTTCATTATTGGTAGAATCTAAAGTAGCTATGTAATCCTTGATATCCCTCGCCATAGTTCCTACTGCGCCATCTTCTTCTCCGGGGTTACCGGGATGTATCATAACTTTTACTTTTAAATTACCATAAGCAGCCATAATTACTCCTGTTTTAAATTTTTAGGATGTTCGGGGGCTACTCTTTCTCAGTAACCCCCACAGAATCCAAGTCTGTTACCCGTATTGTTTAGGGTTATGAAGTGGTCAATGCGTCATCAATACCTGACATCGCTTCTGCTAAGTATTCACCACCAGCGTACATTATGTTAATGTAGTCGCCTTTTTGTGCTGAAGTACCAATTACGATGTTAGATACTTGTGTACCTGCTGTTGAGTTAGAAGCGTTACCACCGGGGTCTTTCATCACTAAACTAATGATTGCACTACCTGCAGCTATAGTAATAGCTCCTGTTGGGGTCTCTTCTTCTACAATAAACTTGTAGTGAATACCATCAACTCCGGATGCGGCAGTAGGCAATGTGATAGCGTAAGCTCCACCTGCTGAACTTAGCATGAAGACCTTACCACTGTCAGCTGACGTTAGTGTACGAGCTACGGTGATTGGTTCTATCTTCTTTAGAAATCCACCTTTACCACTATTCTTTTCTCTTGTTGCGGCTCTCATTATTCATTACCTCCTAGATTATGGTGCTGTGTAAGCAGATTCAAAGTTGAACAATGCGTGTGCTTCTGGTAAAGAAACTTCTAAACCAGCTTCAGTCAATACCATATCTTTACGTAGGTCTTCATCAGCAGACTGCACATTAGTCATAATGTGTGTGTCTCTGTTTACACCGTTACCAACCAAAGGTCTATAAGCAACTTGGTCCAAGTCAACCATAGCCATGAATCCAGCAGCAAAACCTCTAAATAGAGGTTCTTTTACTAGGGTTAGGTCACCGTGAATAGTTTCTACCTTGACCACTTTATGTCCAAAAGAACCTTTCTCTTGTGACATTAAAGGATTAGCAGCAGAGTGTACTGAAGATAGGAAAGTATTAGAGCTTGCCATCTTATTAAAGAATGTGATTACAGGTAGTGAACATAACGCAAGTTTTGCGCCAGCTCCACCACGTGCAGGGTCAAAAACAACTTCCAAGTCAGCAAGTAACGCATCGTAAGTAAACTGTGCGTCTGTACGAGTTGAGAAGTATGCTTTATCTTCTGTGTAATCTAACTGAGCATTATCTTTAATCTGTGACTGTGAGTTCTTAATAATACTTCCTACAATACCGTCAGAGTAAGAGATACCATTTACAATACCACCTTGACCAAAAAGCATAGCTCTTTCAATGTCAACTTTGTGCTCACGTAACTTTAAGTTCCAGATTCTATCAAACTCACTAGCATATCCACGATATACAGTAGCTCTTGCTGTGTTAGTTAACTCACAAGAAGTTTTGAAGATTTGACAGTATCCGACACCGTTATCTAGATGCTTTGAGAAAGAATCTGGAGAACCAGTTCCTTCTTCAAACGCACTACCGATAATAGTACATAAAGTCTGGTCAGCAGCAGCAGTGGTTGAACCAGTGGCTGCAGATATTGTACGACCAGTAAATGTGCTTGTGTCTCCGGTATCTACTGGAGCGCTTTCGATTCTAACGATTGCGGTTTCTGGCTCGTTTGTTGAGGCGTTAGTTTCGCCAACAGCAAAGACCATTCCTTTAATTAGAAAGTCTACTGAGCCTTGTGAAGTTCCTGCAGTTTCAACAGTATAAGTTAATGTACTGCCTGCAGCTGGTACAGTATGAGCGGCTGCTAAACGGAAACTTCTATCTGTCATGTCAATCTTGTTTCTGTCTTTCAACCATCTAAACTGTGGGTCATCCGTAGGGACTTTGGCTACCTTGGATAAGTATACAAAAAACGGCGATTCTTCTGGAGCGAGGTCTGCTACTCTATCACTAAAGTTAAACAGTCGTCTCGAAGGAATCGTGCTGTCTATAACTGCACCGGGGTCTCCAACCTTAAGGGGATGAGGATTATTAAATGTTGCCATTTGTCATTCCTTCCATTATGTGATTAATTAAAGGACGCTAGTACGACTCCCGGCATTTACAATATTATCCCATACTTGATTCTCTGCACTCTTTGGTGAACTTGGTGCACCGCCTTGAAGTACCCCAGCTGTTCTGGGTTGTTGTTGGGCATTTTGTACTGCTTGGGCTGTCTCTGGAGCGTTACCTTTGTTTTTTACGTCTCTGAATAGCTTGACAAGATTAGATAACCCTACAGATTCTTTGGGCTGAGTAACAAACCCCATAAACTCTTGAACGTCTCCGTCCGAAAACTTATAAGTGTTTCTAAGCTCATTGACTGTATTGTTATAGGTTATTTCTTCTTGCATCTGTCTCTTTTGTTGCGCCATCGCATTATCTACGACATCTTTGGCAAGCTGCATCTCTTGATTTAGCCTGAACTTAAAAGATGGTGATTCTGGACTGTAATACGCATCCCAAGGGTTGAAGTCTTCCGGTTTCAGAGCCGGTTGACCTTGTTGTTGCTGTTGTTGTGGCTGTTGTGGAGCGTTGATATTTTCTTGAAGCATATTTACTAAATCAGGTCTTTGCTCTAATAATTGTCCAAGAGGTTCAAACTTACGTAGTTTTTCATTCTCTGCAGTTGATTTATCATACATAGATTGAAATTTACGTGCTTCTACCTCCCATTCGTTTACTGGAGTTGTTTCGCTTTCTNNNCTAACCTCTGGAGCNCTGTAATCTACAGCCTCTTCNNCAGGTTGGTCAGCTTNTTGCTCATACTGAGCGTCTGTTTGTTCTCGTACTTCTTGTACTATATCAGCGCCACCATCTACCAAACCATCAGCAGTTGATGTAGCCTCTACTTGTTGATTATCCATTATATTCCTTTCAGATGTCTCTAAGCTTTAGGAGCAGAACTAGCGTCTTTTCTAACATTCGCTAATTTCTCCGCTTCGAGCTTCACCTTTGATTGTAGGTTGTTTAGTTGAACTCGTCTATCAGCTTTGGCGTCCGCAGAGATATCTTTCAATCTAGTCTTGAATTTCTCGACTTCGACTTTCTTTCTATCACTTATGGACTCCCTTTGGGCAGTCTGGAGGTCACCCTCCAAATTCTTGATTTGCTCGGTCATTGCAGCAATCTGTCTCTGTAATAACTGTCTTTCTTCTGTTCTTCTCATTACACCTTCCTTGTCAAATATCTCAGGATTCTTTTTAAGAACCTCTGTTCTATCTACAATACCCATTCTAAACGCTTCCATGTATACACCAAGCTCTGCATACTTGTTGGTTGGTAGCGTAGACCCGGGCTCAATCCTGACGTCATGCTGTTGTAAATTATGTTTTTCTTTTTTGATATCCAGTATTGCTCCTATCTTTTTGTCGTACATATTGATAGTTGCTTCTGTAATATCATTGTTGGCTTCGTTAAGCCTAAAAATCTTTTTATATGTATAGTGACCTTTAGATAGGTTATATAATACCTGTCCTAGTCTATTAATACTAAACTCTATATCTCTTAGCTTTGACTTTGGTCTTTCTGACCCTAGAGATATCATTCTTTCTGTAGCTCTTACTGTCTCTGGCGCTTTCTCTGCGAACCCGTGCATCATCTCAGGCAATCCAAATGTAAAGTCAATATAGAACTCACACTGCTGTATTAGTCTGTAAAACTCAGAAGATAACGGTTGAGGTGCTGGAAAGTGTGGCTCACCTTGTGTGCTGTCTACTTCTATGACTGCGTTTGGATTTGCCCAGTCTCTTTCTAATTGACCAAGGTCTTCTACACTTCCCAATGGAACTAACAGCTTTAATCCTCCAGATGCTTGTGCGTGTGATAGTGCTAATGACCATAGTTTATTTAGAAGCCTTTGCATAGGTCTTGCCCTTGATACATCTGACTTTGGATAAGGGCTTTCTGTAAATACATTTGGAAAAGGTATAATAGGATAGTGGTCGGTATTTAATATAGTCTCATAAAGAACTACTTGACCGATACTCGCACAAACCTTTACTCTAGTTTGTCTTACTGGTATAACTTCATATTGACCTGCTTCTATCTGTTCTCTATTATTCTCAATAAACTCTGCATACTCAGGTTCACTCAAAATTACCTCTTCACCGTTTTGTATATCTATGATACGGTAAAAATTAACTTTGACTTTGTAAAATCTTTCTAATATCTGATACTTCTGTCTTTCATAATAGTCTAAATCTTTAACTTCTGACGGTGTAAATATCTTTTTATTGTTAGCATTCATTGCATCAGGATAATCTTCTTCAAGGTAATTTTCTAAATCCTGTATAATACCAACTTGCATCTCTCCTGTCTCTGGGTCTTCTTGTTCTCCTAATTCAGGGTAGAGGTTGACGACCTGTTCACCAGTGAGTATTGTGGAAAGAATAATGCTTTCAGCATCATCGAACCAGCGGTTTCGGGTGTTAGGAGAGGCATATACTCGAAAGGGATTGACATAAGTGAACTTGACATCACCTCTACCAAAATCTGACTCTGCATCTACATACGCATACAAGTAACCTAATCCTGTCGTAGCGTAGTCATGTATTGCGTGCTTTAACTGATAATCACCATTTGAGTTACCCCAGATATACCCCATGATAACTCTCCATAAAGAAGCAATCTTTACATCAGAATCTTCTCTAGGTGTCATGGTAAATGCTGGAGAACGTGAAGTTAAAACAGCTTTAAATTTTTCAATAGCTGGTCCAATCCTATCCATTGGAACATCAGCTTGGTTTCTTGACTGTAACTCATCTACTTCTTCTGTAGTGTAGTGGTTACCATGAAAAAAATCTATATCAAAACGAGCTTCGGTATCCCAGCTTTTTCTAGCATCTCTATATCTGCGATATAGTTCTTGGTTGTAATCTGCTCTTTTATCTTTTTCTAATACCATTAAGTAGTCTCGTTTGCTAACCTTTGTACTAATAATCTATTGACTAGCCCTTTTAAATTAGGATTTAAAGCACTAGGGCTAACTGCATTTTTCTTTAGCATAGAGCTTTGCCTTTTGGACAAAGGAGTCTCAACCCCATACACAGGAAGAACTGCTTCTGCTAATTTTGGCACCATCATTTTTTGCTCAACTGTCATTCCATTTTCCATCTTAGAAGAATAAATATCTGGTTGTAACGCTGCTACTCTCCTGTCATTAGCCATAGCTCCCATCAAATTGTTATCAGAAATCATACCACCTTCTTGAGCCATAAGCTTTTTTGGTTGCTTTTCCTTTTCTTCTTCTAATTGTTTTAAGAACTCATTTAAACTCTCGCTTTGAGAGGGGCTGAGTGGACCTTGAAAATTTGGGTAAAGAAAAGGCATTTCATTTATAAATGGAAATATTACATTCATTTTTTCTTTTGGCTCTTTTCTCATCTCAGCTTGCTTTCTAAGCTGTACCTGTCCACCTATTTGCATTGATTTTCTAGACTTAGGAACAGCATCTATATTCTCTATCATCTTAAAAAAGTTTTCTACATTGTCGTTATCCTCAGGACTACTAACCTGAAAAGCTGGTCTAACAGTCGTAAGGTATCTAACTAAATCATTTGGTGTTTGTATATCAGAGCTAGAGCCTATTCGTCTAGCAAGATTATCTTGCACTATTTGAGACTGGTCTCTTCCTTCCCTACTGGGTCTAGCTTCTTGCATCATGCTTTGTAAGTTAATATTACTTAACAGTTCGTCAATACCTCTAGGTTTTGGGTTATCATCTAGCTTGTATCTACCCATCATGCTTTTAAATCTACCACCATCTCTTGTAGCTCTTTGCGTAGTCAAAGCTTCTAATAGTGCTCTCATTGGATTTACTCTACCCGGCATATCTTTCATATCAGGGTCAGTTTGAAACAATAACTCTCTAGTAAAAGGATTTTCTACATCGCTGTATAAAGAATCAACCATTTTTAAAACATCTTCTTGAGACACTTTACCACCCTCTTGATACATCATTGGTGGCATATTATTACCCATTCTTTGCATAGGGCTAAGATTCATAGCTGGATTCATAGGTCTTTGCATCATAGGTTGTTGCATACCAATCATACCACCCATCTGCATTTGATTCTTCATTGACTTGGCAATAGCCATTCCTCTTTTCTTTTCATACTCAGATATCTTACCATCTTTATTCAAGTCAGACTTTTTCTTATCAAAACCAGTGCCTTGATTAAACATTCTACGGCTATGAAGAGGACCACCTTCTTCATACTGTATCATACCGCCTTGCCTGTATCCTTTTTCAGTTAAGAATGAATCAACAAAAGTTTCTCTTAATTCAGGATTTCGTTGCATTAGTCTTCTTTTGATGCTATTTCTTTCGTCTTCCCTTTTATTGTAATCCATTCTTTCAAAAGGGTCCATCTCCAAAAATCCACGTTGCACTGCTCTAATAGCATCAGATGGATTATTTAACTTGTAAAGCAGTGTATTTGCTTCAGTTGGAAAAGCCTTTCTAAGTTCTTGTTTTATTTCATTTTGTTTTTTTGACTCTTCATCTTCTTTATCTGTTACGCCAAGCCTTTGCCCGCTTATGTTTATTGGTTTTCGATTAGGTACATTTATTTGAAATTTGTAATTACGCCCATCATCAAATGCCGTGTCAAAAACAGCTTCTTCTAATGGAAAGTTAAACCTCTCTGCAAAGCCAGCCTTTGTCATGCTTCCTTCGGGTCCAAACCTTGGCTGTCCTGATTCTGTTAATATTTCCCCTTGGTACTTTTGTTTATTAGATTGTAGTTCGTTTAAGATATCCAATAAAGATTTTGTTTGCCCGCCCTCTTGGTACATTGGGGTCTTAGGTGCGACCATGCCTCCTCCGGGCATCATCTTGGTGCTGGCACTGGCAATAAGTGCATCTATGGCACTATGAGCGTTTTGAGCGTTATCAGCGTTGTTCATCTGTTCCATCCTTCCGATATCGTTGATTTGCTTGATGAGAGGCAAGAAGTCCTCAGTAGCCTCTTTATTGATGATAAACTCTCCGCCTTCTAGTTCTACATCGGGACCGTTAGCAACAGAAGCATAAACTCCTCCGTCACTGTGGGATGGTCCGACTACTAAGCCTGAGTCTGGAAACATCATTCTGCTTCTATTTGCCATTTGGTATGTGGTCCTATAGCTTAATTATTGTAACAGAAATCTTCTATCGGGAGAATATAAAAAGAAATATTGTAACTAACAATAGCTTATTTTATGTTCTTGCTCCTGTCATCCAATTGTACTTTTTTAACTTTGGGAATAGACTTTCTTTTCTCTTGCCACCCTTAAATCCTTCTTTTGGTGTAGCAGCTGTCTTGGGCGCTCTTGCAAAGTAATCCGCATAATAGAGAGCATCCATGATATCATCATTCCTAGGTTTAGGGTGCTCAAAGAACTCATCTACTATCTCTGTCATCTCCCTGCGTATATATAACTTCTTTGAATTAACAATAGGTCCTAGTGTTGTTTCTAGCCTATCTGCCTTTTTAATCCTACCGGGTGGCTTAACACCTTTGAAGATACCGGGCATCAAGCGCTTTTCCTGCGCACTCATACGAGTTACCATATCCCTTACCATCTCTTGTGCTGCCACTGTTTCTATTGTAACCCTTTTAACTGGATTGTATTTCTTTGCTAAGTCTATAATCTTTTGTGGCACATCAAAGGTAGGGATACGTTCTCTAAAATATTCTAAGATATAGCGATTAGAGCGTGAATCTATACCCATGACCAGTATAACCTGATAGTCAGAGGTCTCACTAGCTGTCGCTGCAAGGTCTACACCTATGTAAAGATTAATAGGTATCATCTCATCGTGCTCTGCTATGTAATTAAATCCATTGATATACTTTCTCTCACCAGAAAAGTATTGTATCCTATCTATCTTAAATGACGCATTGGATATATCTCTAGCATCATTCATATACTCCTGAGCAAACTTGTTTACGAGTCCCGCTTCTATAAACTCTCTTTTCTTTGCATTTAATTTAGAAAGTGGGAACTGTTCTTTCCAAATAGGCTGACCATCTTCTATTGCACGCTTAAAGAATACCTGCCAAGGATAACTGCGATTATCTTCCTTTGCTTTGTTGTATCCATCGTATGTCATTTGCAGGAAGCTATCAAAGTGCACAATCGTGCCAGAAAGCCATATCCAGCCTTCCTTACCCGGGGATTCTTCCAAAGCCGGATAAATCGTTGATACCACCCACCTCTTGATGTCTGCACGTCTTTCAGGTGTCCTTGTATTTAGTTCTGATTCAAAGTCATCAAGAATAATGCCAGTGTATCGAACATCTACCTCAGCCCTACCACGAAGTCTTTGGCTGGTACCTTTAGCTATAATCCTATCTCCTTTAGGGGTAACTAAATCTTTTTCAGTCCATCTTTTTCCTACTGAGCCTCCATCCATATTACCAAAGTAGTATTTGATTGTCTTGTTCATCTCTAAATGATGTCTGATATATTTTAAGTGGTCAATGGATTGTCCCTGTTCCTCTGATACCCATGCTATAAAGTTTTGTGTATCCTCACCTGAAAAGCAAAGCTTGTGTAGGATAGCAGATTTAGAAAGAATAGATTTACCAAAACCCCTTGGAAGTATAATACAGATACGCTCACCGGGCTTGGTTGATATTAATTTTTTAGATACATCGTAGTGATATGCAGGAGATGTGCTTTTATTTAAGAAGTCATTAGGTAAGAAAGCTCTACCAAAGTAAACAAGGTCATTGTATGCTTTGTACAATACCTCATCTTTTCTTGCCATCTCTTCTGGCGAAGGGTTAATGTTAAAACTATTTTTTTGCTTTAGCTCTTCTATACCCACCCTTGGGTCCTAATCTTTTCTTTTCTTCCATACTCAAAGCAATGGCAACCGCTTGATACATAGGATATCCTTCGTCAACTAACTTGGATATCTTTTTGTTTACCCTTTTGTTACGAGGCTTAGACATTACCACTTGACCTTATCTGCCCAGTATGCTGCAGACATTTTGCCCTTTGCTATATTTTTTCTATGACGTGCTTTAAATGACTTTCTTTTCATGGTAGTAGCACGTGATTCACCCTTCTTTGGCTTGCCAGCTGTCTTAGCACCTTGCTGTCCAAAGCGTATGGTCTTAATCTTATCACCTTCTTTAGCAACCACTATGTGTGATTTGGTAGGATGACCGGGTGTTCTCTTGGGTTTATTAAATCCAGTTACCCCTGCTCTTGCAAGTCTAGGGTCTTTTTTTCTTGCCATGTGATTTCCTTATCGCTACTTTACCTGCTTTAGCTATATTAGCCTGAGTTGTTTTACCAGCTACCTTAGCTCTTTGCTCCATAACTGTTAATATTTGAATCTTTCTAGCAAATGGCTTTTTAATGCGCTTTACTTTTGCTACAGTAGCTCTAGCATCAGCCGGAGTAGCATATTTGATTCTAACGGTATCCTTGGGGTTCTCATCGGTATATAGTCTACGACCCGTACCCTTTGGTTTCTTACCAGTGCCCTTTTTAGGGTCTTTTCTTTTTCTCATCGCTTTTTGCGTCTGGTCGTAGTCTTTTTCTTTTTACCACCACGGATAAGGTCTGAGTCTGCTTTTCTTGCACCACCCTTGCCAGTTGCAAAGCTTCTTACTCTACCAGCAGCCCATTGATGTGCGGAAACACCGGGTCTACTCCCCTGCGAATAGTACGCCCCCAAACCACGTGAGTAGACCTTGTTTAGGGTAGACTTAGATATACCTGAGCTTTTAGAATATTTTGCTACGACCCCAGCTTTACCGCTTGGAGTTTTTGCTTTTGGTCTTGCGCTTTTTCTTTTTGCGGGCACTTTGACTCCTTTCTTTAGATATTCTGTCCATCATAGCTGGAGTTAGTTGACCAGCAGCATACAGCTTCCTAGTCTCAATAATCTCAGACTCTTGGGCAGAAGGGCTTTTAGCACCTCTAACGTACTTTTTGGGTACGCCTCTTTTGGTCTTAGGTACCTTTTTAAATTTTCTAGCCATTACTTTTTAGCTTTGTGTACTTTCTGTACTTCAAAAGAAGCGGTAAGGCTTGCACCTTTGTGTGCCTTGAACTTACCAGTATGTTTCATAAGTTTATATTGATTCTTGCCATGTTTCATCCAATGATGACCAGCGGGGGCTTTTACTCTTTTAACTGCCATGTTGTACCTCTAATTGTATGTTATAGGTTATATTACCCCATTTAACCTGTTTAGGGTAATCCCAGTATCTATTGAGAAGCATTCTCTTCTAATAGTCCTGTTTCAAATGCTTTTAACTTATCCCTAGAAAAACCTTTGAACTCTTGTATCAATGCTAATGACTCTGTTTTCTTTTCTGTAGACAATAGTCCTGCTATCTTCATTAGTGTTTCTAGTGCTCTTAGTTTATCAGCATCCCTAGCATCTTTCTTATCTACTATATCTTTTGCTTGTTCTAGTAGATATGTCTTACTGATGCCAAGGTCATCTAATATCTCTTCGATTTCTTTATTGACCAATGTTCTAATCCTCTTTTGTCTTAATAGTATCCTCGCCCTTTCAAGTGCATATTCCTCGTTGTTAGTATCAAAAGAATGTATATATGCGTCCTTCTTGTCTATGCCCTGTGCGACTAGCTTGGCAAAGTATCTTTCTTTTTCAGTTATATATTTATGTCTACCACTACCAAAACGATTAATGTCTTTAGGAGGGTCTCCTTCTAGCTTTTGCTTGCCATTTGTATACTTGAGACCTAGCAATGTTTTGACAACTGTCTGTTTACCTTTGTAAGCAGTGCTATTGATAGTGCTCTTTTTGATTATACTAAGTATTTGTCCATCATCACTAACGGTCCATTCACCTTCTTCTGCGGTGCGCCAGTTAGTGTTAATCTTTTCTTTGGGGTATTGTTTGCGGAACTCTTCCTCATTATCAAATAAATGATAATCCACGCCTTTGATTGTTCTAAGATACATTATGCCTGAGCTTCAATCTCTGGCTTAGTCCCTGTAACGAAGTCTACTAATACTGGGGTATCCATCTCATCTATGACCATTAGTATTTCCATCATGTATTGGTGGTCACCAGTATCAATGAACTTCTTTGATAGGCTTTTCAAATAATCTATCGCAGGTCCTAAATCAAGTACTTCTATACGAGGTTCTATTTCCATGGCGGTAATATAATCATAGAATATAGTATTTAACAAGTAATTAAAATAAGTGTTGACAGGTATAGTGTTTTTACTATAAATTTCAACTGTTGGTTGAGAGGAACAATAATATATTAATATATTAATATTATATTATTAATATTAAATAATATTATTAATATTAGATAGATAGTTAATATTATAATATTTTAATATATTACCGCATTTTACCGCAGCAGGCAATCCAACCTAAATCTCAAAAAAAATCCAAAAAAAATATTTTACTATGTGTGTCTTTCTTTTTTTATGCACACGCCACCCCCCGTTACCTTTTCGTTGAAAAAAAGTTAGGTTGAGAAATCTGAACTCATTTCATAGTAGGTTAAATATTTCACAATATAAACGTAGCTAGAAAAAAAAGTTTAAAAAAGATGGAACTTTTTCCCCCGTCTATCATATACAGTACAGTTCTTTGAAAATGTTTTTCTCGCCCTCGGTGAATCTACCACACCATTGCCTGTCAGCGTGTGGAGGGCGTTAGCGGGTCTAAGTCTCTCGAATGCAACCCGTGACAATTCTCTTAATCATTTTTCCCTTAACAATCAATAAAGGAGGTTCCAAATGGACCCTTATAATGAATATGCACAAATGATGAACGGTGCACAATCTAACGGTATTTCACAATCTAACGGTATTATACCAGCTCAACCAATCGTACAACCAGCAAATATTACGAATGAGGCTGTAGTTGTAGATTCTGTTGATATTCCACAAAATGTTAATGGCGGTACGTTTGACCCATTTTGTGAGATTGATGTCCTACCTTTAGGAAATACGGACGGATTCCAAAGTTGTGCCCGTAATGTGAGAGTTAAAAGAGAATCTGGAAAGTACTTGGAGGCTGGCATTGTTAGCCCTAAATACTTGTTAATCAAGAATAAAGCTATTAATGATAAATGTAATATTATCAGAGATGAATCTGGCTTAGACTGGGAACATGACAGGATATTCTTTGATGGTAAACGATATAAGAATGTCTTTAGAACTCAATCTATTCAAAGAGAGCTTAATAATGGTGATGTTGCATACTTGATATTTACCGAGATTAACAGCTATGACCAGAGCTCACCAGCTGGCTGGCGTATTGATTTTATGATTCAAGTCTGTAAGAATGGTATGCTGTCAGCTAGGCACGGTATTGGCAAATCTTTTGCCCACACTATGTCCAATGTTGACTGGGAACAGGAGATTATGACAGCTACTGCTACTCTCAGGGGTGATGGTATTGTCAGAAGACTGGACAGCTTCGCAAATGCTTGCGGTAAACTACAAGCGCCTTTGACTATAGAAGCCCTGACAGACATCAGGAAAAACCATATCAATAAGCTACCAGCCCAACGATATGGTGAACTCTTAGACAAGTTTCACAATAAGCCTGAATACAAGGATGGACGCCTGTGGGACCTTATGCAAGCGGGTACTAATACCTTATGGCACAAGGATAAGATAACCAAGGCTTCATTTGACAATAACGCTCACTTTGTGGATGGTATGCTTGACTTTGGAGAAAAAGCCTACGTTTCATAATATAACCAAACTACGGGGGGCGCAAGCCCCCCAGAAAGAGAAAAATAAAATGACCCTTACACAAACTATTGAAATAGAGAATGACGTTTACATTGTAGAATATGTTATGTCTTCTATAAGTAATACCATAAAAATAGTTGAAATGACTAAAAATGGTAAGTTTCACAGGATGAACTGGATAAAAGATGATGATGTTAGATTGATGATACGTAAGACGCTAGAAGAAAGCTACGATTACCAGATGCTACCCTAGATAAGGACAGCCCCCGAGAAATCGGGGGTTTTCTTTTTTTTTAATATTTTTTTATATAATCCATTCACGTAGGTAATTCACGTAGATATTTTATAATATAACATTCACGTAAATACTAGCCGCATTGTGAAATCTATTTTTATTATAAAATATTCACGTAACTACTATTTTATTAATATAATTCACGTAACTAGCTAGATTGTACAATATAGGGGCTCATAGGTAATATATTAATATTATATCTTTTATTTATATTATATATATTATTATTAATATTATAATATATTAATATTAGCGAAAATAAGATACCCGAACTTCCCCCCGACAAATGAATTATTTCAATTATTTTGGAACTTTTTTTTATATCTCTTGTATACAATACAAATAAAATAAAAGGTTACAATATGAAACAATTAAATAAAATAAAATTTACTGATTCCAAAAATATGAACGTGAGAATGTTACCAAAAAGAGAACTTCAGAAAATGTTAAAAGCTCTTAGAGATGCAAACAAACAAGCAGGTAAAACAATATTTAATATATTTAAGGAAAGCATGGGTTATAGCGTGATAATACAAACCAACAAGGGTAAATCAATTAGAGTCTTAAACGCTCTAAATTTCAATAGATTTTACACTACAAGAATAGATAAGAATTTATTTTTATAAGGGTAAGGGGGTTAGGGTTTCCTTTCCTTAGCCCCCTATAAATTTAGATTACACAATATAAGAGAGGTTATACAATGCAAACACTACCACAAATAATAACAAAGTACAGAGAAGAGCTAGAATGTGGCTATTCATGCTCACATTATGGAATGAACTTTGATTTCTACATAGCCGACCAATTAGGGATAGAGCCCAGAACTCCAGAGTTTCGGGAGATGTGCGACAAGTGGACGACGTTCTTATGGTGCAATGATAAGCACAATATTGAAAAAACTTTAAAAGATTTTATAAAAATGATGATACTTGGGAACTTTTAAAACAATAAAACGTATAAAATAAAAACGAGAGGAAACAAAATGAAACTACACCACACTAAATATAAAAAGAACTACAAGAACCTTATCTTAGGTTCCTTGAATGATGTTGACGGGATGAACAGAGAACAGAAAATAAAGCACTTATCAAATAGGATTGACTCAGAATACGGACACCTTGTAAAAAGATTAGGGAGGCAGAAAGCTATTTCAGAATGGCTATCGGGTTTAGCAATCAATATTCCATTCTACAATCAAGATATATTACAACTTGCTAAAGATATGGGTTCAGTGGACAATGAACTAACAGAGAGACAAGAAGAGCGTATTATAGAAAACTACTGGAATTTCATGGCAATGATGGTCTTGGAACTAGAGAAGGAAATATAAATAAAATTGTGAAATAAAAATAAACTACAGAAAGAAAGATGAACTATGAAAAAAAACACAGAGCAACAAGAACAAAATCAGTTAACATTTCATATTGAATACAAGAATCATAGAGATGATAATATCCTACCATTTTGTCCTGCATCATACGATTTTAAAGACTTGATTAACGCAGAAAAGATTAATCACTATCATTTACAAATGGCTTTGAAATTAGGGTTTAAGCTTTGCTTTATTGTGGATGTAAAAACAATATATGAAAAAATGTTTAACTCTTTTCGCAAAACTAAAATAGGGGGACCAGAGCATAACGGATTAGTAGGCGTAAACGAATCTATAAAAATAATGATTAACGATTGGACTAACCTATTTAATCAAGAGGGATTACAAAAACATATCTTAGAATACAAAGAGTATTTGACAGAAAAATACAACAGAGGGTAAAAAAGTTTGGAACAAATAGATAATTGATGCGTATAATAAATAAAGAAAGGAATTACAATGAACAGAGATTACCAAACAGGAGATATTGTTATAGCTGATGATGGATTCGAGGCAGAGTTAATTGAATCAAGGGCTGACGGCTATTGGATTGTAGACACAAAAACATGGGGTTATGAAACATGGCATGAGACTGACTTTAAAAGAAGAAGTGAGGTGAACTAATGGGCAGATACTACAATGGAGATGTAGAGGGTAAATGGTGGTTTGGCGTACAATCCTCACATACTCCACAAAGGTTCGGAGGTTATGAAACACATATAGATTACACAATCTGTGATGATGATACGTTCAAGAACAGAATGGAGTGTATAAAGAATGACTTAGGAGATAGGCTACCGATTCTAGAAAAGTTCTTTAAGGAAGAGCCTTACTATAACAATGAGAAGTTACACGAATATATGTCTAAGCATATCGAGGGCTACAAATTAGAGTCAGTAAGTCAAGACGTTGAGGACTACGCAGACTACTGCTTTGGTAAGCAAGTTCAACGGCACTTCAAGGAGAGTGGCGAGGATTATTGCAATGTTAATTCGGAGTTATAAAGATGAAAAAGTATTACCAGACGTTACGTGAGGCAAAGAAAGCATTGAAACAAAATCCTTATGGTTATGATTTAAGGATATGGGACTTAGGTAAGCATAGAAAGAAAAGAAGATTCTTTGTGGGCACTAAGCTCGAATGGCTTAACTTTGCAAGATGATAAGGTTTAGAAGGTCATATTATTGTGTTGGACATTTTGTCATGCCACTATTTATATTATGGTATATGATACCGGCACATTAGGAAATATAAATGCTACGTGAAAAGATACATCAACTACGAGGCGAGGGATATAGCTACAATGCCATTTCTAAGCTCTTAAGATGCTCTAAATCAACGATTAATTACCATTTGGTACTTGGTGCCAAAGAAAAGATTTTAGCTCGAAATAAGCGATATAAATGGAAAAAGAAAGTTGATGAATATAATCTTGGTTTGCGTGAAAGATACGAGTGGAAGTACGATTATTTACTAGACAGGCAGTGCGTAGTATGTGGCGAGAGTAATCCATTGGCTTTGCAGTTCGACCACAAAAGTAAATATATCAAGACGGATAACATGGCAAATCTTTTTCGGAACAAAGTAACGATTGAAGAGTTAGAGAAAGAGGCAAAGAAATGCAGGGTGTTATGTGCGAATTGCCACCAAATAAAAACAGCGAAGGAGACTAACAGAATGTTTTATCAGATATGTATGGAAAGAAAAATAGAGGACTTTATAAATGAATGCGGAAGATAAGAAAACTTTTATTGCAGAGAACTACCCAGATTGTATGGTAGCAAACGGATTTGGAGATGCTATCTTGGGAATCGTAGAGAGGCACGGACATGAAGCAGTAGTTTTGTATGACAAGAATAAATGTATTGAGATACTAATGGAGAAGCATGAAATATCAGAGGAAGATGCGTATGACCACTTCTACTATAATGTGGCTGGTTCCTACGTTGGCAAGTACACTCCATGTTTCGCCGAGATTCTGTAATATGATTAGGGTATGGACACAACTAAAGTAGTATTGATTAATTGAAATTAATTTCACAAATAACAATAATCAGTTTATACCCTAAAAAAATATTTGGGAACTTTTTGAAACCTTGTGCGTTTAAGAAGAAAGCGTGAAGCTAAAATACTAAAATAAAAAAGGAAATAAGATGAACATTAAAAACAAACCACTTAAAGTTATACTAGACCAGCATAATCACGATAGCTTTCCAGATGAATTACTAATGAATATATTGGATAAGTTTGGATATAGGACAGATTTATTCGCTGGAATATCCAGAACTAAAGTTAGTAGTGATTGTCCACCAAGAGTCGCTGATATGATTATGCATACCATACGTGAATTATGGTGGAGGATGAGCGAGGAAGAAATGTGCGAATGCAGGGAAGAGCAAGATGAAAAATTTTGGGTTAGGAGGTCGGACTCTAACGGAGACTTTATACCTTCAGAGGATACTCAAGAGTATAAAGATTATTGGGATAAAGCACGTAGCAAAAGTCAATTATTGGAACTTCTTAACAAGTAAATAGTTATAAGAAAAAAAACGAAAGGAAATAAGATGAAAACATCAGAACTAGAGAACATACTATCAGGTGCACTAAATAAGTTGCACAAGCAAGACACAAGAAAGCTAAAAGAAAAAAAGAAAAAAGAAAAACAGAGGGAACTTTCTCGCAAGTAGATAGTTAGAAGAGTATGGGTATCATTATTGAAAGTAAAAGTAGGACAGAAATTGTCAGGGTGTTAGAAACCTATCTTGATACCCTTTTAACGAGAGCCTCTGTATTCAGATGTGTGTTGGGCAGTCTGGACCCTTCAGAGAAAACTGAGGTCTTGCTTGAAGGTGCACTAAGGCAAGAGACCAAACAACGGAGGCTCTTAAATTTAAGGACAAAAGCATGAACAAGAACAGCGTTAGATACTTAGAAAGACTGATGAAAGCAGAGATGGATAAACACAAGGTGGCTTTAAAAGATTTTAGATTTAGACAGCGTGGCATTGAAAAGATTGTAAGTGAAGTAATACCACAAGATGCAGACAGATTAGTAAAGATAGGAGACAGGGCAAAATGGTTGATGAACAATGTGCCAGATGATTACAGGTACGGAGAGTTGATAGAAATTAATAACGCAATCGCTAGTAACTTGCATGAACATTTGCAAAGAGTAGCAGAAAGGTATATAGGTGAGTTATGATAGGTGGAGACAAGACAGCAGTACAATGTCCAGAGTGTGATGAGACTTTGGTTTGGTGGGAGTTCGGAGATTCTGGAGACCAGTCAGATTTAGGAATGGGTTGTGAGAATATAAAGTGCGAGGGGTTCGAGGTACAGCCAGATGACGTTTACTCAGCTATTGTAGCGGAAGCAGAAAGATTAGTATCGTAGTGCACGTTTGTATTGCCAAAGGTTTTTTTCGGGAAGTCAGTTCATCGCTTCCTCTTTATTTCCCTTTGGTAAGCACTGCGATAAAGCGGGGGAGGTATTTTTATCACGCACCTCCCCCCTCTCTCCTTTAAGATTTATAAACAAGAAAGGGATAATATGTTAGTAAAGGATTTTTTCAAGTGGGCTAGGAACGAGTCAAAGGTAGAGCTTGACCTGATGGAAAAAAAGGGAATCGAGTACACTGTATCAGACGATGATAAACTTGCCAACTTCAAGTCAATCGGTGAAAGACTCAAATGTAAACCGGAGTTCGTAGCGATGGTGTATTTACTAAAGCACATGGATAGTGTAAGGAACTACGTATTACAGGGTACGGAAGCATCTAACGAACCGATAGAAGGTAGGCTCAGAGATATACGTAATTATTGTTTACTACTAGGTGCGTTGATAAAGGAACGAAAAGAAGAAAAGAAAGGATTTAAAAAAGAATCTAGAGACTTCTTCAAGCTAACAGATAATTATATTAGCGACCTACAGAAAAAAACAAAAAAGAAGGGAACAAAATAAGATGGGTATAGTTAAAGACTTATGTTTACTATTTGTGTATGAATGTAAACGCAATAAAGAATTTATTTTAGGAATGATAATAGGAATCATTATCGGTAAGATAATATAGAAAGGTTAATAGTGTTAGCGAATTACGACAAGATTATAGAACAGATACAAGCCGAGATAAAAAGAATACGGGAGGCTAACAAGAAATTGTTATTGAAGAATAGTACATTGCAGTACGCAGAAAATACGATGTACTTAGCAGGTCTTTACAAGGGACTGAGCATCATAACTGACCATGTTCGTGATGAATTGAACGAGCTAGATAAGTGGGCAGACGATAAACAAAACGACATTTCTGCTTGAATATGGCAAGAAACGGTGTAAATTCCGGAAGAATCAGCAATCACTTAGGAAAGATTATGTTGTTAAATAAAACTGCAATTAGGAAAATGTTTCACGATGAGGGCATACAGGTCAATGTACTTGCACTCAATATTGTAGAGCGTCTTGTGCGATACATAGTAGACTCTATGATAATCGGGGCAAAATTCAAGAAAGTAAAAAGGGTTAAGCCTAGCAATATACAGAATATATCTGATGAAGAGATAAAAGCTATGCTTATACACATGGATGATAGACCTTTTTAAGATATACGATGACTACATAATGGACCTCAAAGGCGAGAACTATGACGCCAGATACGAGGGTAAGGACGAATGGTTTCACGCATCTGGTGCAGGTTTGTGTATGCGTAAACATTACTATGCACAGATAGAAAAGCTACCGACCGGAGACAAAGACTCTAACACGATGCGACTCTTCAGACTTGGTGACTTGGTTCACGGAGATATGCAAGAGGCACTAGAAAGATACGCAAAGAAGAATGGGTACGAGGTTCATATTGAGACAGAGATTTTGATTCCACGATTGAATGTACGCAGCTTCGTAGATGCTATGATTTTAAAGGATGGTGCATTGTACGATATTAAAACGTGTAACGATTTCAAGTGGCAATCCATCTTCGGCAGATACGGAAGTAAAGAGGCACCGCAAAATTATGCAATTCAATTGGGAACTTATGGGCTTTATTATCGTGAAAACAATATAAAGATAAATAAAATGGCACTACTCTTTTACAACAAGAACAATTCACGTGTCAAGGAGTTGAAGGTACCAAGAAAGTATATTGATATTGCAGAGAGGTATTGGTTAAAGGTGCAAGAATTATTTAAGGACGGCTTACCACCAATAGAGAAAGGGTTCTCTCCAGTAGAGGATTGGGAGTGTAACTCTAAATATTGCTCGTTTTACGAGCCTTGTGGTGGGGGCATAAAAGGAATACAAGAAAGGGAAAACAAATGGACCAAGAGGTAGATTGGGATAAGGTGAATAGAGGCAAGGTGCGCTATGGCTTTGCACTTGAATTATACAAACAGGGTAAGATGTTGAAACCATCTGAGATAGGAAAGATAGAAGCGTTTGTAGGATATGTAATGAACGGAGTGGATGAGGATAGTCCGCCAGATAGACCGGTTGTTAAGAAGCCATACATGGACAAAGAACAATGCAAGAGAGTCTTAGAGACAGAACAGGAGGGGACCAAGAAGTTTGTAGAAGCTATGGTTCATTTAGATATGGATGGTCTCAAGCAAGAGGACTCTGATAAGGTCTTAAAAGCGTTAGCCGATGGCAAGATTACAATGGACAATCTTCAAGCATCTTTAGATAAGATGCAACAGATAAGAAAATCCTATAAGTAAATGTCCGGTAACTCCTACTACATACCAACTGGGGATAGTGCGAGCTCTCGCATTCCCGCCGGTGAATACAAAGCTATGATATGCGACATAGAAGTTATGAAGGATATGCGTTGCGGGGGATTCATAGCTGATGTATTCAAGCCAATATATCGTATAATACAATCAGATTACGAAGGAACAGAGATAAAGGATAGCGGTCTCTTTAGGTATAAGGAAGCACAAGGCTATCAATTCAAGCCAAACCGAAACTGGGGCTTTGCAAAGTTCTGTCAGATTTTAGGCATACAAAAAGACACCGGAGGCAAAGTGTCACTTCCATACCTGCAATTAAGTATGCTTAACAACATAGAAGTAATGGTGGCAATAAGTTATAAGAACTTTGTAAACAAAGAAGGCACGAACGTAAGCTATCCAGTAGCGGTACTTAAAAAGAAAATAGAGGAGGTTCCGTTTTGATACACTGGAACAAACTAAAGATAAAGCCAACAGATGATATGACAGATGCGGATGTTAGGGATTTTGTGGAATGGGTAACAAAGAAAGCAGAGCGACTAGGTTTTCACGTAGAGTTAGATTTGCACAAAGAGTCTGGCTCTGGTTCTTCAGAAGCAGTAAGTCCCAACCCATTGGCTACCAATGAAAGCGATTAAAGTTATCTTGAATCAAGGACAGCTAAAAGATATTACCAAGCAGGTAAGAGACGAGGGAGGTGCAGACTACCGGTTTGACGTAAACCTTTTGGAGGGTAAGCTGTCCGAAAATAAATGGGCAGAGATGTTAGAAACTGTAGAGTTTAAGAAAGATTACAAAGCTTGGGACACAGGGAATATAGCTGTAGAGTACAGCAATAATGGAAAGCCAAGTGGCATCTCTGTTACAGAAGCTAAGTATATTGCATACGTACTTGTAGATGAAAAGCAAAACGAGAACGTAGCTATCTTTATAAAGACAGAGGTGTTTAAGAAGATGTGTCGTAAATACTTGAGACACCCACAAAGAGATATTAAAGGTGGAGATAACTTTAGCTCTAGTCTAATCTTACTACCAGTTGAAGAACTACTAAATCCTAAATTTATATTTGAGTCAGAGGATGATAAAAAAGAATGGGAGTATAAATGCAGAGATTGTGGTTACGCATATATTTCACAATCTAAAACACTTTTTAAAATCTGTCCAGATTGTATAAAAGTAGATAAAAAAATTAAGTTGGAGATACTTTGAAGAATAAACACAAGACCAATAACAAAGACAGAGACAAGCAGATTACACACTTGTTTGAAAGAGTGTATGGCTTAGGTCAAGAACTGCGGATGGTAAGGACCCTTTTAGAAAACTATATAATATGGAATGGCGATGTCGAAAAATTCACAAAATACTTACAAGAAGACCAAGAAAAAAGAGAATCAGAGACGGGGAAGAAGAAACCGTCAAAGAGGAGCAGAGCTACAAAGGCAAGCAGTAAATCTAGCTAAAGAATTTAAACTAGAGGCTTTTAATCGAGACAGAGGTGGAGCGCAACATGAGATGGGTGACATAGAGATTGAAGGTAACTACTACGGATGCAAGAGAAGAAAGTCTATTGCGACTTGGGTAAAGCCAGAGAAAGAAGAAGTGGGCGTGGTAATACGAGAAGATAGAGGCGCACCATTTATGGTAGTCCCATTAGAACACTATTTATTTTTAGTGTCGCTTAGTAAAGAGAAGATTTAGCGGGGGAGATAAGCAAAAGAAAAAGTTGGTTGGCGCTAACTAAAACTTTGAACAATCTGTGGCGTAAAAGTAGCCCGCTAAAAATTAACAAACGAAAGGAGCCAAGAATGGCATTTGAACATAAACCAAATACTGCTACGGTATTTTTTAACGGAAAGAAAAGCGGTGACAACCAACCAGATTTCACAGGAAAGGGTAAGGTTGGGGATAGCTTAATGGAGTTCGCTATGTGGAGAAAGAAAACTCAGAAGGGTGATGAGTATTTTTACATGAGTTTTAAGGAACCATCAGAGAAATTCGGCAATAAAAAGAGTAATGACGACCCTTTTTAGAAAAAGCTTGAATAAAGGCTGTAACGGGGGTAATTTCGCATTATCCCCCACAGCTATATATTGTATCAAAATATTATTTTTATCGTCATATAAGCTAAATTAGGGGGTGTTTTTGTCTACAAGTTTGCAAAAAAATACAGAAAGTAAAACATTGTTCATAAAATGCCCTTTGATAGATTCTAAGTGCGCAATGTGCGGAGAATCAAACTGGAACCCCATGACAGACAGCTATAATTCTACAAACTATTTACACTGTGGAATGATAACAGGTTATGAAACAAGAGTAGATTCACTAGAAAAGTGTTGGCTTGAAATGGAGAAGAAAGAACAGGCTAAATTTAAGAAGCAAAAGAAGAATGAATACTACGCTCTGAATCCTAGCAAGATGCACAAGATGAAAGTCACTTACTATTAAAAATCCATCAACGGGTCTTTAGTCTCTTCCTCTAGCCTATTATACTTTCTCATTAAATATTTATTAATTTCTTCAGGTCCAATATCTCCCATGGTCAATGGTCTTTCTGGAAAAGCATTGTTCCACTCATTTATAACTCTTTTTGCAGAATCGTCTTGGTCTGCTAACATAAAATCAAATATTTTTTTCTTGGTTACTGACAAAAAGCTTCTTCTCCTGTCGCTTCTTTGCTTAGGAGTCTCAAGTCTTCTTGCCGCCCTACTGACTTGTGTTCCAAATATAGGTGCTAAGTATTTAGCTGAACGCCTTAACGTAATAGAGTTAGGACCAAGTTCTATCATATCGTTTCCAATCCTTTGCATAGCAGAGTACATTTTAAATGAATCCTGTATTATTGCTGGTTTTGCTAAAAACTCTACGGACCTCCAAGGGCTTTCAGATGACACAATATCAGACACAATACCAAATGCGCCAACAGCACCTATTGCTTCACGGAAATCTTTTAGCGTGTACTCTCCTTGCCCATCAGCATTTAGTCTGTAGTTGTCATCGTATATATCTTCTCCTGAAAGCGCATTAGAGTATGTGGCTTTTGACCAGTTTACAAACGCACCACCAAATAAGCCTGCAGCTCCTAATCTTAAAAAGAAAGTTAGGTCCTTATCTTTTATAGCCTGATTGACCCATCTTGAAAGCATTTCTGCTTGTCTGTATCCAAACCTTTTGAATAGTATAAACGGTTGAAACTTAGGATTGTTAAAAAAATTAGGCTCTAAAAAAACATTCTTCTGTAATTGTGTACTTGAAGAAAATTCATACATAGCTTTTGCAACGTTTTTAGGTGTAATCTTTTGGTTAAAATCTGTGATACCTAACTCTCTTAGATTTCTAATAGCAAAGTCTCTTCTGCGTGCCTGCCTCAATGTCTTTGGTTTTATTTGAGCAGATTTTTGCCACGTCTTAACCGCTTCTAAAGATGTATACGCAGATACTAACTTATTAATTCTATTAATCCTTTGGAACTGTGTTACGGCTGTTAGTTTATCAGCCATTAACCCTAACTTAGATTGATTTTGTGGTTGAAATCCTGCTATCATTTCGTGTAACTCTAAAGTACCTGCCCCTGAGTTTTTTTTAATTGCATCTCTATATTTTTTATTTGTTATCGCATAGTATGTGCCTTTGAAGAAAGGGCTGTATCCTAACTTTAGAGCGGTAGAAATAAAAGTTTGCGTTACGTTTGGAATGGTAGCAAATCCAAGACCTATTTTAGTAGCTACTTGAAAGTTAACCAAGTCATTTAATATGTTCTTTGCTTTGAGATTATAATTATACTTTGGATTTAGCTCTATCAAACCTGTGTATGTATCAAAAGCCCTTTGCAAAATATCTGCTTGCTCTCCCAGTTTAAGAGCCTGCAAGCTTTTTATTTTATCAAACATAACCCTTCCGTCTTTACCTACGTTTTCAGCGTAAGCAACCCTTTTGGTAGCCTGTGCAATGTAATTCATTAACACTAAACCTGCATCTTTTTCGTATATCTGGTCACGAACTTCTTTTGGTAATTCTTTTTCTTTTCTCTTTCTTTCAAGGTTTTTGTTTAGAACTACTCTTTCACTAATCACGTTATTCCTCAGCCTTTCAAAAGCCTGCGAAAAACCAACATTAATACTTTGCCCTCTATTAGCCCTAGCCCTTTCCTGTATAATAGACTGACGCATACTCTCTAGTATTTTTACTGTCTCAGGCGAAAACCCTTCTCTCATAAAATCTCTAAGGTTCTGCTCAAATCCGGGCTTTCGTATTAAGTCAGATGACAATGTGCGAGGGTCTAATGTTGCTATCTTGTCTATGTCGGTATAAAGGGCTTTCATTATCTTTGGCTTCATAACTCTTGGAAAATAATTTTGCACAAAAGGAGCTAGGTCTAACCCAGACTTTTCAGATATACCCCAAGTTTTATAAAGCACTTTCCTAATATTTTCTGTTCTCTTTACAGCTCCAGCATCTGTTGATTCCAAGTCTCTCCCTAACTGTTCTCTAATTTTTTTATTCCTACCTGCTTTTAAAAAACTTCCAGTCACCTGATTTAAGTTAAACTGTTTTCCATCAGGTGTCGTAAATGGAGCATTATTAAGTTCTGTTGCAAGCCTAGAAAATAAAGTAGCATTTCTAGAGTTCATATTTTCAATAAGTCTACGCCCAGTGACAGCTATAGGGTGAGTAAGTCTATACTTAGTAGGAATTATTTCTTTTTTAACCCCTAAGAAAGCCTCATAGATTGGAGTAGGTAGGACTTTTTGCACTAGAGATTTTGCTGAAACCTCTGGCACTTCTATTGCATCTTTCTTGTAGCGCTTCAGTATATCATTAGTTGCTTTTCTTCTGCGCAAATCTTCTAATAATCTGTATTTTCCAGCCCTACTAAGCTTTTGATAATTAGACCTAAAGCCACCTTTTTTCTCTATTAAATCAAAAGATTTAGTGCTGTCCCTACCAAAGGCTGCCCTATCTATAGCTTGCTTGTAATCTAAATCAGAGAGGTTTAATTCTTTTTTTAAGCCAAAACTTCTCTTTCTCATAGCAGTCGGAATATTTACACCGAACCTGTCAGTTTCTCTGGTGTAATTTTTAAAGAACTCTTTCTTTGGAATATTAAAAGTCTTGTTATTACTAACATCTTCAACCTTAAACATTGGCTGTTTTCTTTCTTTACCTGTCCAGTCTGTTAATATTCTCACTGTTTTTTGACCAGCGTTATCTTGCCAAGTTTCTTGCGCAACTCTATTTCTTGCAGACGTTTTTGCTTCTTGCTCTGCTGCTATCCTTAGTTGCTCTTCTGATTTTGCTCTATTAGTAATTCTGCTAGGAACCTCTATTGTTTTTTTAACAATAGCTCTTTTTAAAGTTAAACCACCAATGACACCAGCAGCGTGTATATAAGATTCTGCAGAGGGAAGCTCTCCTTCTAGCAAAGGAGATGCAGTGCCAAAGACACCTGTTTCTACTGTCTTTTCTGCGCCAAAAGATTGATACTTTGTGAGCCCTTTCCTTGCTGCGGCTTGTTGAACTTTAGCACCTACACCTCCGGTCAATGCACCGAGAGCACCACCACTTACACTGTCTTTTAATGTTCTTACGATGTCAACATCGTCTGTAGTTACTTTTTGACCTAGCGACGACTGCAAACCTGAATAAAATCCAAGAGCAGTACCACCTGTTAAGGATTTTGCTCTGGCTTGATTTAATATTCTTTGACTGCCTATATTAACAGCTCTTACTGCTAGTTCTTTTCTGGCACCGGATTTTACAAGTTGATTAACTGCTAGTTTTTTTACAGCTGCTCCACCTAACCCACCGCCTATGGCTAAAGTTGCGAAGTCAACAGGTGTCGCAAAGCTTATAACAGTAGAGGCAATATCCTCTAACATATTAGGGTCATAGTCACGGTCTACGTCAAATACTTTTTTACCTCGACTTACCTCTCTAGCCATACCCTCTATGCTTTGATTGTAGCCTTGCTTTACCCAGTTAGGTAGCCATTCACCCGGTATAAAGCCGTAAAGCCTAGATTCTTTTTCTGTTTGACCACCGGGAAGTTGACCATACAGATTGAGAATCTCAAGTTTTCTTGATGCACGGTCTGACATATATCTATAAGTTAATTTTTTCTAAATCATTTATAAGATTAGTATCACCCTTAAATGGGTTGTTTCTAGAGCGTATCCTACCTTCTTTGTCGTAGGCACTTTTAGCAATTTTTGTAAATTTTTCTATTTGCTTTTTCAAACTCTTTCTTAGATTCTTGCCTGCTAAAGTACTAGGGTCTATTGTCCTGTAGTAATCCACACCATCCAAGATTAATTTACGTAAATTTTCTGCTGCGTTTGCGTACTCAGGTGAATTTATCTCTTCTGGACTTGCTTGGTAACTTGCACGGACTTGCATTTGTCCAAATAACCTGTCTGTTTCTGCTTCAAAGCCTTTCATAGCCCTAAACTGTTCTCTGCTGAGATTTTTTCTAATAGCTGGTCGCCTGTCCTCAAATCTCTCATCCATCTTAGCGCCTTCAAGAGGGCTTATAGCGCCGGGCACACCGGGAAGCAAACTAAAGCGTGTCTCAAAAGAGCCTAACTGACCTTCTAATCGCTTGTTAGCTTCATCGTCTTTTACAAAGCTAGTGTCAACTTTTGGGCTCGGCTTATCTTCAGTTGTTCCTGCCGGTAAAGGAGTTATTTCATCGTCTATCCCGTTTTCCAAATCTTCTAAATTATCTGTATTAACACCAGTATCTCGCAATAGATTGTCTAAATCTTTATCTTTTATGCCTTCTACTGTTGGATAGGCACCAAAGCTTTCTTCATATTCTTTTCTTGCGCCAGCTCTGACTGTGTTTAATTGTTGTTGTATATTGTTAAGATATTGCTGTAGCGTAGTACCACTACTGGCTGGTATCTGATTGTAGGTCGCCATTGGATTCTTAAGTATAGTTTCTAATTCTTGTATTTCACTCCCAAAAGAGGTCTGTAGTTCTTCTGCACGGGTAAAAGTAACCTCATCCATCGTTGACTTTTCTATATTTTTTAAAGTAGTGTAATTAGCTGAACTTAAACCTTTTTCTTTGTACAAGTTTTTAATGGCATCCTGTCTGGCTGACGGTTCCAAAGAGTTTAGCTCGTAAATTCTTTCCTGTAAACTATCTTCTCTATCAAAATTTTCTTGAAAAGTATTTACAAGTTCTGGGTTGTTTTTAATAAGAGGGTGATTTTTTATTAAAAGCCTTTTTACGTCATCGGTAGCATTGTTATAGACTTGATTAAACTCTTGTATTTGCAAGCTTTTATTATTTCTGTCTGCAATTCCCTGCCTGTAAAGACGGTCCTCTTCAGCTCCCTGTCGTGCTAAATTAATTCTTTCTTGCTGAAAACGCCTGTCTTGCTCTGCTTGCTCTCTACTGAAATCTAATCTATCTTGTTGTAATTGCAACCTCCTTCTGCTCTCTACCAACTGAGGAAGCTGACCTAAGAAATTTGCTAATTGTTCTACATTACCGTTTGCCATTGTAATCCTCTACTTTATACTGAGCCAAACTCAAATTGACCCGCTCTTTCAATATCTCCTATTGCGCTAAGTAAGTCAGACTGGAAACCTTCTACCACACCACGTCTTCTACGAGCTACATCCCCAGAAAGACTAGCTATTTGTTGTTGAAATTGTTGTCCTCCAGTTCCGATTCCAAGACCTGTTCCGCCCATTCTTTGTTGAGCGTACAAGTTTGCTAGATTTTCTCTAGCTCCGCTTCTTATATCTTGTAGTTGTTGCCTATATCCCTGACTAAACTCAGGAAGCTCACCTAGGTATTGCTGCAACCTAGGGTCATTTGCGACATCTAACATTCCTAACTGTCTTAACGCTGATTGTGCGCCAATCGCCGTTCCGTAGCCAGCAACTCTACCTAAGTTCTGTGGACCTACACCGCCCTCTTCTAGCTCAACATCTTCTAAATTTTCTACGGAATCAAGACCACCTCTTGTTATGTCTTGTAAGTTTCGTCTTCTATCACCTAAAGGTCCTGTTGTTTGTGTATAGCCTTCGCTTCCCTCTCTTTTTTCTAACCCACTTAAGCCGGCACTAACATTAACACCACTCATGTCACCAGTTCCTATACCAGCGGACAATGATGTACTTCCTCCCATTTGGTCAAATGTATCAGCGATAGAGCTCGCACCAAGTGTGTTTTGACCAGTAGGAGTAGTTAATCCACTAGATAGTGTAGGTAGCGTAGGAGCACTAACAAAAGGATTTGGCTCTTCTTCAACTAATCCACCAACTTGAAAGTCTTTCATCATATTTATTAAGCCTCCACCTCGCATACCAGCCATAGAGTTCATACCTCGGTCAGCAAACTCCACAAGATATGGATTGCCCTCAAACATAAAGGTGCTTCCTAATCCTCCTTCATCTAAAGCTTGTCTGAATGCCTGACCAAAAGAGAGTGGGCTTTCCTCTGCATTTACAAGATTAGAAGAAGTGAGTTGTTCTATAGCATCTTGAAAAGGATTTACCCCTGCAGCAGTCGCATCTTTCATAAATATTTCACTGCCTTTTGTTAAATCCCCTACTGGTGTTTGGAATCTACCACGAAGAAATCCTAACCCTCTATCAGCTATACCACCTGCTAAGTCGCCAGCAAACTCACCGACTCCTTTGTAAAATTCTGGCATTATTGCAGCTTGAAGTCCAGCTATGGCAGACCTTCCTAACATACCTTCTTTAAATTCATCAACACCTTCCTGTACAGCTTCCCTGTCTTGGGTTAAGAAACGACCTTCACCAACGTCTGTGCCTTGATAAGTACTTTGCCCTAACTGACTGCCAAGAGCAGCTCCAATTCCTGTCCCTACAGGTCCAAAAATAGAACCTATAGCCCCGCCAGCTATTGAGCCTATTTGACCTAGAGCACTGGCTTTTTGTTGTTTTTTAGCCGCTTCTTCTTGCGCTTCTTTCAAAGCTCTAGTTTCTCTAGACACGGCTCTTTCTAGGTTAGAACGAGCAATCCTACCACCTAATTGATAGTTGGTAGGTCTGCCTGTCATACCGCCACCGTATAGTTCCATTAAACTGTTTGCCATATCAAGTACCTCTTATACTTTCAAATTCTATATAGAATAATTTACCAAATGCTTTTCTATAAATCCTTAGTTTATTACCACCTGCAAGGACTAGCCTTTCATCTCCATCTGCCATTTCACTTATAGATGGTTGTTGTCTAGATGGTGCTACCTCTGTACGTTTAGTTTGCTCTAATCTTCTGAGTCTAGTATCAGTTAAACTCATGTCACTCTCTTATATATGTTTCTGTACTCAATAGATATGTCATTTATCTCTATAGTGCCAGCAGCTGAAGCATTTGTAATTTTTAACTGTAAACTTTGGCACTCTATAGGCGAGCTAGGAGTAGCAACCAACACATCAAAAGCGCTTGTACTTGCAAAATTACCTGTCAAAGCAGTAAAAGAAGACCCACCGTTGGTAGCAAACAAGATAGGCTGAGTTTGTATAGCAGAGCTTTTATATGTAACTCTTACACTATATACTTTTTTAATTCTTCCGGGCTCACCAAAATCTATGTCTTTTGTTACTATCACTATTTTGCCAGCTGCTCTATTCGATGGAGTATAATCTGAAGCAAAACTACGACTTGCAACTGATGAAAGAGATGTTTTAGCACTTTGTTTTTTTACAACAGGTCGGCTTGAAGTATCGTCTCCTCTAACAATATAGTTACTATGGACATTATCTCGGTAGGCTGATAAATCTCCAAATGATGTCCTGCTCCAAGCTTTAGAATCAAAGCTATAGACATAAGCATTTTTCATACTAAGCTCTGGGGATGTGTTAACTTCTTCCACTGCGTTGCATATATAATTAGGAAAAACATACAAAGAACGGTTTATAGGATAGTACACCACGTTTGGTCTATACATCAGCTCCCAGTTGTTTATATCAAGTTTGCCAGTCAAAAGATTAGTTATTCTAGAGCCATCAAAAATAAAAGCGCCATATTGGTTTGCCCAAAAAATGCCATCGTCATTATAATATAAAGACGCTTTAGAGTATATACCTTTCTTTCTTTCTGTTGATTCTAAGAACCAATTAGAAGGAGATGGTGAGCCAACATTTATAATGTATAGGGTGTCTCTTTTGTAAGCAAAAAGCCTGTCTCCGTAAGTAGCCAGAGCTACATATTCATCCGAATCACCTCTCACAACATCAATAAAAAAGCTACGAGGGAATGTCTCAAATTTATTAGGAGGGGTAAACATTATCCTGTCTCGCATCCTTTTTACTATGTTACTAAAAGTAAGAGTACCATTAGTTACAGAGCCTCCGGTAGTAGACGCTGACAATTCAAATGTTGTAGCGCTAGTTACCTCTATTACCGTAGCTCCAGCTGGTATGCCTGTACCAGAAACGCTCATACCCACTTTTATGTTTGCAGTGCTATCCATCGTCACTGTTGGGTCGTTATTGTAATCACAAGTGCTATCTGTAAAAGACGGTGCGTTCTCATCTATCATTTGTACATTACATATAAAAACTCTTCTGTTTGCTATAACAGCATCTTTGTAGTTTTCGCCATTCTCAGACAACGTTATGGAAAACTCACTAGGAGAAAAGCCATTTAATATTGTGTATGTTTCTAAGTTTTCAGAGGTCAAAACTAAATTATCGCAACCAGCTTCACTCGCCCCGCCCCCTACAGCCCAAGGTTTATGTACATCGTCCAGTCCTGTTCTGCATCCATCTCTTAAATCTATATCTAATAACAAGGACCAAGGTTCGTTTGTACCACTGGGTTTTATGTATATTCTAGCTCCTGTAATTCTTTCATCATAAGCAGGTGAAGCATTCACATCAACATCTATATAGTCACCAGAAGCAGTAGTAAACTCATGAGCAGAAGAAGGAACATACAGTAAAGACTCTTGGTCTCCTTTGTAAATAAAAGAACCTGCAATCTGATATGTCTTAGCAGCAAACTGACCAACGATACTGCTATCCGTGGCAGGTGTATCAATATTTAGATGAAAGCCCGCTCCGGCAGAGGGGTAGCTAGAAGCGTGAATCGCTATGTCTGTAGGAGGGGATAAATCGCAATCATTAGAAAACCAATTATCATACTCATCTTTAGCTACTCCAGCATCTTTAAAATGAGTTTGCTTTATGTAGCCTCTTTGCTTTCTTCTTGTTCCAGTAGACAAAGCACCATCCGCAACTCGGACTGTGTCATCGGCTGCAAAAAACACTCCTTTAATTAGCTTTTGTAAGACAGGCTCTTGGTTTGAAGCGCTAGTCGGTCCAAAGTTTCCAGTTTGATTTATAAAGCTAGTTGACCCGGTTGTCGATAAATAATCTATTTCAATGATTCTATTTAAAGCGTCTACCGAAGAACTACTAATGGTTACATTATCGGCTCCAGTTATTTTTAAAACATCTCCCGCACTAAAAAAGCTTTTAAAAGGCACGCTAGAGGTGTTGCCAAAAATAGTAGAACTACTGATAGTAACTGAATTTGTTGGTGTTGTCATTTTTGTTGGATGACCTAAGTCTGCTACAGCGTTTGCACTCCCAGTAATACTACCAAGTAAATTTACTTCTCCAGTCTCAGCGTCAACATCTATAGTCCAAGATTCTCCAGTGTCTTTTGCGTTAGCACTACCCTCTCTATCAGATTCAAAATAAAAAAGACCACCTCCCGGATATACCTTCCCTTGTGTCACAACACTAGCAGAACCGCCCCTAGTATCTGTAGAAGTTTTGATTTTACCAACAGTATCTAGCTCTATGTTGTCCGCCTGAACGAGCTCATTAGGAGCAATGTCTCTTGCATCCCTAAGTTTATTCAAGCCCCCACTAAAGTCATTAAGTTTATAAAACTGCTTTGGCATTATTCCTTAATCTCAAAATGTACGAGGTCATCAAATCGATTGTCTTTGGTCTTTGTGTCTTGGTCCCAGTCTCCACCCCAGCGAATGTTTAATCCCATCTGTTGTGCAATACCTATAACATATCCACCAAAATAGTGAAACCTATCACGGTCAGACCAGTCAATAGGATAAGGAGCAACATCGACAGCAATGCTAGGTAATTTATTGTGCTTTCCATTTGGGTACTTAACTTTGCTGTTCCCTTTTCTGTATGCTTCGTTCTGTCTTTCCTCACCCCTATGACCTTCAATGATGGTACAGTCGAATCTCTTAACAACTTCTTTAAATAGTTCCTGTAATCGCTCATCACAAGTCTCCAATCTACCTAAACTTCTTTTGCTGAACCTCGGCATTACTTTCCCTTGATAATACCTTCTAGTAAATCAGTAACGATATCAACGCACTTCTCAAAGAATATCTGTTCTTTTTCTTCTGACACAAAAGGTATGTCAATCTTTTCGTTAATCTTGGTAGCTATCTTCTGAGCCATATCATCGGAGCCAAGTTGGTCTACCATTTTATTCTTGATTGCGTCAGCTTGCAGTTCAGCAGCTTCTATTAACATTTCTTTTAAATTCATTTTACTTCTTCTTTCTCATAGTTTTTTTCTTTTTAACCATTCCACCCTTCATCATCTTTTTCTTTACCATGCCACCGCCCATTTTCTTTTTGACCTTACCGCCGTGACCCATTTTTTTCTTTTTAGTATGATATGGCATTTTACGCTCCTTTAACCTCTTTTGTTATTTTAATTATAATGTATATCAATGTTGCCACCGATACCATTGTCTGTATTATCATTGGCAGATTTATCCACCAAACACTTACTCCTATTGTCCCGTTGCCTACTGCTTTTAGAGTGTCACTCATCATCCTTTACCATTCATCCTTCCCTTTATATAAGACAAGTCATCGGTCACATCATTTAACTCTGATACTATTGCTTCCCTGTGCCTTTGACTTGTCTCATCCGACTTGTTCCAGCGGTCCAACATTTTTAAAACTATGCTTTCTACATTTCCCATCTTTGTTTCTAACTTTGCGTTAGCCTGTCTAATATCATCTAAATCTTCGTTCTGCGCTTTCTGGCTTGACATTAGATTTAACACCATATAGCCAAACAAAACTATGACCACACCCATTGCTCCGTATTCAGCATAAGTTTCTAACATTTACTTTTCTTCTTTCTCCTTTGATAAGGATTCTTTAAGAGCGTTGACGAAAGCTCCCTTTCCGAATTGTAATTGCTCTAAGTTAAATGACATGGTCTCTATCTTTCTTGTAATGTCAGCTAAATGATTGTATAGTGCTTTCTGTTCATTAGTCATGTCTTCAACCAGATATTCTTTATCGTCTATTTTTAAAACAGCTTTGTTTTCTTTGTTTGCCATTTTATACTCCTATTTTTGTATTATGCTAGAATCTCCTAGCGTTATCTTTATGTCCATTATTAACGAGTCTACCTCAAAGATAGAGCGCATTAATTCTTCTTCAATCTCCCTGTGGCTTTTTCCAAAGTAAATATCATTGCAAGCCCAAGCGAATACACACACAAACAGCAAAGCAGTAATAACACCATTATAAAACTTACCAGTTCTTCTAAAAAAGCTTTTAATAGTCTCATTCATCTTTGCAACTACAACAACAACAGCATTCACAATTATTTCTTACCAAGGTACACCATTGCCTTCTGTAGCTGCAGGTGGATTTTCTTTTGCGTCTATTTGTGCTGCAATACTATTTTCTTTAGCCTTTACACCATCTTCGCCTAGTCCAGCCTTTACCCACTCAATAGCTACTTCTTCTGTTAATTTATCATACTCAACAAAATCTACACTAGCCCAAGGGTCTTTAGCTTCTACTGCTTCTACAGCTGGTGTTTTAATATCCCCTACCTTTACTGCCTTATCAGCAAGTAAGGTATCTTTATCTGTATACAAGACTGCATCTTTTGCTTCTACTGCTTCTACTACGTCTGTCTCTAAAATCATAGAACCACCTAAATTAGCAGAGTAAGTCTTATCATCTACTACTTTAGAGTCTGATACGCTGTATTTTACTTCATAAACAACCTTGCTTTTACTTTCTTTTGATAAGTAATATTGCAAGTCATCAATTTTCCATTTTGCCGCCATTTTAATCTCCTAATTTATTTTCTAATTCGTCTACTTTTGCTGATAACTCTTGAACAGCTTTTACAAGCATAGGAACAAAGTAGCTTGTTGCTATATGATAATACTCATCAGTATTATCTGGCTTAACAACTACATCTTCCCAAACATCTAACATATCCTGAGCTAACCAACCACCTTTAAAAGTTTCTCCAGATTTTATCCATTCAAAATCGTATAGTTTTGATTTGTTTATAATGTCAAGACCATTCCACTCGTTTGGTCTTATGTTTTTCTTTAATCTTTTATCTGAAGTATTATATAATTGAACATTACCAGAGTCCGTTCTCACACCACCAACTGCACCACCATCAGACTCTTGAAAGTTTACAAACCTTGTCGTTCCACTATTAGTTGAATTTCCAGCCCTAATTTGTATTCCATTTGCATCATCTGCATCAGCAGAGTTGTCAAAAGTAGCAACATAAGCACCACCAGCACCTCCACCATTTACTTGTAATCTACCACCATCAGTTATAGTAGCACCAGTTCCCATGAGAACTGTACCTGCAGTATTTATTCTCATGATTTCTACTGCATCAGCACTTGTATCTGGACAAGTTCCAAATACAATATTTGAATGTCCCATACTACCTGCAGCAACACCCCTAAATCCAATAAATCCTCTATTTTTACCTCTTCCAGCTGACCCATCAATCACAGCCAATCCAACGTGTCCATCAGTTTGACCATTGAACTCGATACCATATCCCACGTTAATAGCAGCTATTGTGGCATCAGAAACACCAGGATTTACTTGAAATGTTGATTCTGCATCTGTACAGCCAACTCCAATCTTTCCATCGTTTGCAATTCTCATTCTAATATTGCTTGTTCCATTAGTAACAATATCACAAGCCTCAGATGCAGTAGTTCCTAAAGTTAAGCCATTTGTAGATGCAGTAAAGGCATTAGCAGTAATTGTACCTCTTAGATTGTTTGCAGAATAAAGTTCTATTGAACCATCCCCAGCACCATGTTTTATTTTTACACCACTATTACTACCTTGAATAGTTTCAAAAGCAGTATTGCCTAAAGAACCTGTATCCGTTCCTTTTGCCCTTATAACTCCACTAAATTCAGCAAGTAATGAGGATTGCAATTCAAGAGAGCGATTACCATTATTCATAAATGTTATNGCACCAACACCTCCATTATATATACCTGTGTCATCGTCTCCACTAAATGAAATTGAGGGGTCAGATGCACTACCACCAGCAAATAAAGCTTGTGATGAAGTATTTAAAGTTATCGTTGATTCATCGCCTTGAACGCCAAGTCTTAAAGTATTTTCAGATGAATCATAAGATATTTCTCCATACTCATTGGCACTTGTGCTATCTCCAATTAATAATCTTGGGTCACTATTATTGTCCAATATTTTAACATCGCCTTGAAACTCAGCTACATAACTGCCACTACCTTTAAAAAATACTTCTCCAGAGCTGTCTATTCTCATAGCTTCGACTGGAGTAATTCCTCCATCTGGTGTTGTTTGAAAAACAATCCTTCCTGGCATATCGTCATCGCCAGGGGTTCCGTCAATTTCTGCTAATATTTGAGCTGCTCTAATCCAATCCCCTCCATCAGATGCTACCCATTTTATTATTCCTAAATCATCTCCATCTTGTACTATTGTATGTCCAGCATCAGTTGCATTTCTTGATTTATAAAACAACATAGATTTAGAATTAGCATCTGCTGAATTTGCAACAATTGCTAAATCACCATCTTGGATTTGAGTTTTTGCAAGAGTAGGCGAAGCACCAATACCAANATTTCCAGAACTGTCTATTCTCATTCTTTCAGTCATAGANCCACCATTAGCCTGTGTCAAAAAGTCTATNTANGCATCATCAGCATTACCTTCTCTTTTAATATTTATTGCACCAACAGAATCACTTCCTTGCGATGCAAGTAATGACATAATTTCTTCATCATTACTTGCTGATGTATTTTTAAATAATATACCAGGTACATCATCGGTTCCACCAGCACCCTCAATGTTTAATAAAGTGCTATAACCCTCATCAGTCGTACCACCAATAAATGTTTGACCAGCAACGGTCAGCGTTGATGACATATCTACACTTGCATTAATATCCAATGCTTTATCAATCTGTATCTCTTCAGAACCATCGGTAGTTATAAAAGTCATGTAGGCGTTTGAGCCTTCTTTTATCTCTAAGGCATCTGCTTTATTATCTAATAAAGTAAGATCGAAACCATTACCAGTTGATGCAGATTGGATGCTATTTAACGCTATCGAACCAACTGCTGTAATGTTGTTATCTCCCAAACCTAAATCACCAGCTAAAGCACTTATTGTAATTGATCCTATCGTACCACCATTGATAGCGTTTCCAGATATTTGATCGTTTGCAAGTGTTAGTGTTCCACCAGATACGTCTAATGTTTTGCCAGATCCAACGGTTATATTGGTTGCATCTATCGCTCCTCCATTGATGTCTGCTGAACTTATAACAACATTACCAGATCCGTTTGGTGTTAGATTAATGTGGCCATTGGTATCAGATGAAATTATTGTATTGCCATTTATGTTGATATTATCAACTTGCAACGCTGTTAAGGTTCCAACAGATGTCAAGTTTGGCATGGCTGTTATTTCGTCATCAAANTATGCTGCNANATCTGTNACNGCCACTTGNACCATCGTGCCATTNTCATTCATNACAACTCGATCTGCATCGGCAACTGTTGTTGATGTTGCAGANGTGTCTCCATCTATAATGTTAATCTCAGCTGCGGTGGATGTAACGCCGTCTAAAATATTTAGCTCAGCTGTGGTAGATGTAACACCATCAAGAATATTTAGTTCAGCTGTTGTGCTTGTTACCCCATCTAATATATTTAATTCTGAAACAGTTAAAGTNGCNCCATCTAAAATATTTAATTCTTCTGGTGTGGATGTAATAGCTGTAGTTGTAGCAGCTGCAAGAACTGGTATATAACCACCCTGATTTATTAAGAATTGAGTGTGGTCTGAAGTAGGATCGACTATACTTAGAGTAGTTTCGTTACTGTCAGCCGTTGCTCCTTCAAATATGATTGCATTGGCTGCATTCATTGTTACCGTATCAACCGTTGTCGTTGTCCCAGCGACAGTAAGTTTAGGGACTAACAATTCACCAGTGCTAGGGTTGTATCTCAAAGCTCCAGTATCATCAAGCAATCCATTTGATTCATTATGAAAAACTACTGGAAAATTTGTATTTGCTGAACTATCTGAAACAGTAACGGTTGTTGATAGCGTTGCTGTATCTGCATTCCCAGTCAATGGGCCAGCAAAAGCATCAGCTGTAACTGTGCCATCAAAGAACGCATCTTTAAATTCATTGTCTGATTTACCAAGATCTATAATATTATCAGATCCTGGATATAAAGCACCATCCTCTAATATTAGTTGCTTTTCATTATTAGCATAAAAATTAATCTTATCAGCATCTNCAAAGTCAATCTTTGTCTGGTCGTCTTCACCAATCTTAATATCGGTCGCTAACAAGGAGGTAATGCCAGTTTGTGCAGCGTCAATACTCAATGAGTGAGAAATATTTTCTCCACTTGTTGCTCCAGTAGATGTTAAACCCGTTCCAGCTGTTATTGAATTAACAAANTCCCCGGTNGTATCTGTTGCCAGGGCAACGCTGTTGGCTTGAATCGTAGCTACACCAGCTTCTGTTATGGCTATATCACCACTAACAGATGCAAAGATAGCATCTTCTAAATTTTCAAAAGTAATTTTACNAGANNCATNATCTNTNAGNATCNACCATAGNAATAAAATCANCATCTGCNATCGATGTTTCTGTAGATAAGTTCATTTAAATCTAATGCAAAGGTCCTTGAAGCAGTAATGTCACCACCTCCGCTTAAACCGTTACCAGCTGTTAGGGTGACTCCGCTATGATCGATATGTTCATTTGCTACAAAGCCACTTAGATTGTCGTGTACAATTTCTGAATCTACAGAATTAAAAGTGACCGTGTTGCCAGAGCCAACCGTTGCAACTCCTGTGCCACCAGCATAGGTCATAGTTTCGGAATCTAAATCGATAGACAACGCTCCACCGCTATCACCTTGGAAGTCAAGGTCCTGGGCTGTTACCTGTGAATCAACATAGTCTTTAACTGCTTTACCACTGGCTAGTGTATCATGTGATGATGATACGCTTGAAATGTCTGTATCTAAAACCCCAGACTTTAAATCTGCAACATCTATGTTAGATATGCTATTGCCTGATGCTTCTACATCAAAGGTCTTATTGGTAAAGGTTAGTGTATCTGAAGCAATTGCTGCGTCTTGAGTGTCTACATAATCTTTGATAGCAGCAGATGTGGCCAAAGTTGTATCGTTATCGTTGCTTGCGATACCATCTGCTTCATCAACAAATTTAGTGACTGCAATGGATTCTCCAGAGTCTGTCAAAGTACCAAAAGATACAGTGCCAGAAGAAGTCAAATTAGTTGCTGAAAGTGTTGCTCCGCTAAAAGATAAATCAGAGTCATCACTNAGAACACCATTGGTCCCAGCAAAGACCACTCTACCGCTAGTAAGTCCATCTGCGGTTAGGGTGGCTGCGCGNAGGTCAAAGCNTCCTATGTCTACATTNTTCGCTACTGTTAAGGATGTAATAGCGTCTACCGTGCCACCATCAATATCTGGTGTATTTATATCTGCGGTATTTAATACGGCAGAAGTTAAAGTTTTGTTAGTTAAAGTGTCTGTTGTAGCCTTACCAACGAGAGTGTCAGTGGCATCGGGTAAGGTTATAGTGCGATCAGCAGTAGGATCGCCAGGGGTCAATGTTAGTTCAAATGCGTCAGCTGTTGAACCTTCAAAGATTAAATTTGTTGTGATAGTTGAATTTATNGCAAGGGTGTCTGTTGCAGCATCGCCTATCGTAGTGTTGCCAGTAGCCGTAAANGAATCNGCNGTGATGGTTCCTGTAGCGACTATGTTGCGAAATCCACTTATATCCTTATTGGAGTCAACGACAACTCCTTTACTAGCAGTAACGGTTCCAGCAGTAACGTCAGTTGAATTGATTCGCGAAACCGCTGAATCTATAATGGGTCCGGTAAAATCCGATGTATAATTGGCCAATTGAAGGTCTCCTTTCTTAGCATTGCTTCAATAATGGCTTAATTAGACTACATTATATTTGTTGGCCTTGTGNCATTTTTCTGCAATCGCTCTGTGCCTTGTTTTCTTTTCCAGGCCAACCATTACCCTTCAATTCAAATAAAGGTGCGCTCATGAGCCTTTTAACGTCCTTAGAACCGCAACTACAGGTTGGCATATCACCTTTCAAAAGCATAGCTTCAAAGATCTTGCTGCATTTGTTGCATTTATAATCGTGTGTTATGTACATATGTTATCCCAAGTGGGGGCAAATAAATGCCCCCACAAGATGGTTAGGTTATTACGGGTTTCTGAATTCGTGTATACGACCTTCAAAAACTGTAACTGCTCCATATAGCATATCAGTAACGACTTTTGTCATTTGTTGTACCAAGTTTTTTATCTTGGATCTCAAACTTTCGTCTGAGTATCGGCGTACCTTTTCATCATTATTTAAGATGATGCGAACTCTTGGATCGATTATATTCTGCTTCGCAGTTTCACGATCTACGCTCTGCCCTTGACTTAAATTTTGCTTCAAGCCTTCAGTTCGGGTTAGCATGGCTAATGCTTTAGCCTTCCCGCTTAATTTCGCATTCATAATCCCCATAATCACTTATGCGGACGGCATCTCCATACCTAAAAAGTCGACGCTATATTCGGCTTGCACTCTCGGATCAAGCTGTCGTGCTACACTTACCGAGCTAGGATGTAGGATATATCCTCAAATGTTTTACCAAGCTTTTTATCTTGGATCTCAAACTTTCGTCTGAGTATCGGCATACCTTTTCATCTCNAAAGAGATGTTGCGGACTCGTGGCTGAATTATATCTTTTCATCAGCTATGCTCTGCCCCTGACTATAGTCTCTATAGCCTTCGGTTCGGGTTGGCTTATTTTTCAACTTAGCTTTCCCGTTTAATTCCGCAATTATAATCTGCATAATCACTTACGCAGACGGCAAGTCTTTTACCTCTGTTCCGGTTCCTGTAGCAGCCCCCATGACATTCGAAGATATCACGTTCATGCCATACAATAATCCAAATTGCCCATTGTATGTTGGTGAAGCCTGTCCTAGCTTGGAACTGTCCACAAAATCGCTAATCGACAATAGAGCAGTGTACAATGCTGGACTTACGACTAAGTTACATTCCTGAATTGGAACGTCTGCTTCCATCAAAGTCTTCATTCCCGCGCGCAATTCAGCTGCGGTAATGACGTTGTCAGCTGCCAATGAAGTACCGTTTGTGGTAGCTGCTTCTACTTTAGACTCAATGAATGCATCATATGTCTTCTGGAGAGCATACGCGTGCCTAGAGACTTCCTTCTCTAACAGCCCTGGTATGGCCTGGGTTACGGCTACGTCTTCAACCAATGAAGCAACGTAGCGATGTTCACCAACGGTTAATTGAGCTTCTCCATGAGTGTTTGCTGAGTATGTTACAAGTGTCTCTGCTGACTTGGCTGCATCACTAGCTTCTGCTAACTTAGGGATGTGGCACTGACTGTAAATTTAACAATAATTAGATTTACAGCGAATAGCTCTTTATCTATTCTCTCCACATTTCTATGGAGTGTCGGACTATCTCTTCAACCCAGTAGGTTGTCGGGGCCTCGTGGAAAGATTATTTCACTTTCTAGTCTCTGCGGCTGGCTTACGCCTTCACCTCTGATTGCCTTATCTTACGACTTAGGTTCCCAGATTTTTTCCCCAATAATAATGATTATAGTTACCTATAAAAACGTCCCTTTGAACACATCACCTCTACCCTTAACTAGACCATTTAGCGAAGAATCAACAACTTGCTCAAAGATTAAAGCACGTTCTAAGTAATTCTTTACACCATCAGTCCAGATCTCAGGAATAAAATTCATTGTAAGTCCTATTATTGTTAGACTTACAGCTGTTACCGTAAAGGCTTTTTATCCTTTACTTCTTTAGGTTTCCCTAAAGTTCGGCATATCTTTTCAACTCTCGTTGTCGCGGCCTCTTGGATCTATTATTTCAAAATCTATGCTCTGCCCCTGGCTTACACCTTCGGTTCGGATTAGCTTATCTAACGACTTAGCCTTCCCGCTTAATTCCGCGATTTTATGCCGCCAATTTTATTTAGCGGCAGTACTAGTAGTAACCGAAGCACCAGAGAAATTTTCACTTAATGCCATGATATTTCCCTTCTACGCTATCTATTTAACGTAAGATTGTAGAACCTTCTTCCAATTCCTTTTTCTTTCATCAGCGGTCATATCCTTAAATGGATTGACCCTTTTGTCAGGCATAGGAGTAGAAAAAGATTCATTTGTGTTTACTTTTGGTTTTACCGATCTATTCACAAACTTTTGCAACTTCTCAGTTGATAAGTCTATTGCAAATTCACGGTCCTCATCGTCAAGCTGCTCTAAAAGGCTGCTTCTAACAGATTCTTTAATCTTTGCGCCTTCATCCGCCATAACTTTGTATTCATCTCGTTCTGATTTATACTTTGCAGCAAGCTCTTGCCACTCTGAGTTTTTCTGCATTCGTTCTTCTTCTTGCTCATTTAGCTTAGCTTGCAATTCATTTAGCTTGGCTTCTGCTTCTTGACTACGCTTTCTGTATCTTTTCGCATCTGCGATTAAACTTCCGACATCTGCGTTGGTGTCGTTGTTTTCTTGAACTTCGCCCTGTTCTAAGGGTTGAGCGGTCTGCTCGACTTTTGCATCTTGTTCCATGATCGTCCTTTTTTTAATTTTTGTAAATGATTACACCAAAGCCCTTGCTTCGTACCTCTTTTGCTATCTGCCGTGCTAACTGCTTTTGAGTTTGCTCCATAATCATCTCCTGTACTTGCGGGGTCATTGGTTGTTTTTTTGTGCTTACAAATCTTCTGGCAAACTTACCATCCTTGCGTCTTTTCTTATTTATGTTTTGAAACTCATATCTTTCTGCCATCTCTGGATTGTTGATACCATATTCAAACCCATCGTCAAATGCTTTTACATGTCTAAATGAATTTTTAAGTTTACCAGATAGGGTCAAGTTTGGTTTTGTTGTTTTGCCTTTTCTCCTACGAAATGCTTTATAGGATGTAGAGTACTCTGCAAACGGCTTGCCATCCTGATTCAAACCATCATCAAATATTTGGGCTTTATGCTTTTTTAGAGCATTTTGCCCTACAGCCTTAAAAAATGGCTTTGTTAGTTTGAATGCTTTTTCAAAATTAAACATTATTTTGACTCATAATATTGCTGCAATGTCTTAGGCACTTTGAAGGATCTGCCTTTTTTCTTTGCTTTATCCATCATGCCTTGATATGCAACTTTTGCCTTTTGCCTTGTATCTTTATTACTAGTATTGGGTGACAGTGGCTGCCACTCATGCCGGCAGTTAAATCCACCCCCGTCACGCAAAGCCCCTGGATATTTTGCTTCTATCTGTTCTTGCGTCAACGATGGCTCTTTTAACATCCTTATACAAACGGGCCTTGTTTTAGAATCTAAAGGGCCTGTATATATTAGCTTTTGGTCGGGGCTATCTTGCAGCTGCAAAAGAGTGAGTGATCTTGAGTACGTTGCCATAGATGTCTCTATGATTGTCTCAACCTGATATGGCCTGACATCCAGGTCCTGTAAAAGCGCTCTTCTTATCTGATCTCTATTTTGGTTTTGCAATACACCCTGGACAAGGGACAGCCTAACTTTACTACCAATGTCTTCTGTAAATCTTACCATAGCTGACTGCTGTACATCGCGCAAAGATATTAACTGAGACTCAGTGACCGCACCAAAGAATACGGCATCATCTAGCAAGGTATCAAAGCTTGCCATAAGCCTGTTGACTGCTTTTTGCATACCGAGATCTTGCATCCAATAATCAACAATGGATATACCAGCAATGACCGCTAGTACTTCTTCTAGGTTTGAATCGTCCTCTTCTCGCAGTTCTTGCACATCGGTCAAAAACTCTTCTTGTGCTTCTTCTAAGCTTGCCTGAAAATCGGCAACTGCGCTATCGATGGTATCGGCTAAAGCCATTAGCTCTGCAATCTATTGAGCAACCTATTTGTTGGACCTTCTGCTTGATCTACTTCTTCTAAAAGCTTACGTGCTTCTTCTGGCAATAGATCTGGGTTTTTTCTTAAAAGGTAATGTTCGCGGGTAGCTAGTTTATTCTGAAATAACCAGGTGTATAGCTCTCGCTCTTCTGATGGAGAAAGTACTTGTGGCTCTTCAAAGTCAACAAAGTACTCAGGATTCAGTTGTTGTCCTGTTTGAACTTCTATGATCCTACGGTCAATCTCATATCTTCTTTGCTCCCATGGTCTCCAGATATCCTCGATATTAGAAGCAGTCTCTGCATTATCATCAATGTTTTGCACTCTAAGCGCTTCAGCTGACTCTGCGTTACCGTGACTGTCTATAAATTTTACCCTGAGTTGATTATTGTTCAAAGTGGTCTCAACCAAATATTTAGCACCCTTTATNAGATCTTCAATATTGGCTGAAGGNCCCGTCACTCCCAGCGACGCTTGTTCTGGAAGATATAAAATTTTATCGACTCCGAAGGAAATTCTCGACCTATCATCGACACCAGTTACGAACTTAATACCTATTGCNCCAAGCCTAATACATAATGCTATTTCCATAGCTGCAACAGTCAAAGATAGGTCCGCNCTAACNACGTCAGATGCATCTCCTACATANAAATCCCTTAAAGGCTGATATCTATGACAAAAGGATACTGGAAGAATACCNTANGGNTTNCGATCTGTTTCNTTAAAAGAATACTTATCGCCTGACTGATTGATACCAAAATGCCTACCTACGTAATTATCCTGGGGTCTATCAGCTGTCCACACTACATAGCGAGACTCTTCCATACTAGAGTTGCCTTGATTCTCTACAGAATACATCACACCAAACGGCTCTTTTTCTCCTGGCATGAATAATGGCTCAAAGAAGCTTAGTACTTCATATTCAACTTTGTTCTTTTGTGCATTCCATATACTACGAAAAGCTTGCGTGCCAAGCAAAAATGTAGTCTCTTCTAATTGTTTGCGCTTCGTATTGAGATCACTGATATTAGCAAGATCCATATATCTTGGATCTACAGACATCCTGACTGGACGCTGATAGCTCTTGGCCCTTGCTTTACAAACTCTTCTCGTAAGGTTTTGTGTAAACAGCGGTACTTGCTGCAAGCTTTCTGAGCCAAAGAAATCTTGGACATAATTAGCTATATTCATGCCCTCGTAAAAATCTAGCATATATTCACGTTCTTTAGTGCGCTCAGTCTCTATGACATTTAAACTATCTGCTAAAGAATCTATTATAAGTTGTTCTGATAGGTCTTGTATTATCACCAGTCTATTACTCCCGCTTGTCTACTTTTTATTGGAAAAAGATTACATACAAGATAGCGACAAGCATCCATTTGATGGTCATTTATCCCATCTTTTAACGGTTCTTCTTTTAGCTTCTGGTCTGCTTTCTTTTCTGGATATCGATAGTTTTCAAAGGACATGATGGTTTTATCGCACTTTTTATCTACAAATAAATGTGCATGTCCCAGCGCATCCTCTATCCAGGTCCTTAGATGCGTCACGCCGTTAGCTATGTTACGAGATATACGGTCCTTGCGATAATCTACGATAATACCGTTCTTGCGAAATATCTCCAGGTCTGACATACCGCTCTGGCCCTGAGTGTTGCCACCAGCCGGATCGCCAAAATATCTTACTATTGGGTACGGTAGTTTCTTTATCTTCTGCACCAGGCTTTCTGTCCTTATGTTTTCTTCCCAGATCTCGTCAATAATATATATGGTGTCTTTTCCCCTTGAGTTCTGTTGGACCTGGGCGACGACTGCGCAACCCACCCTATATCCGAAATCGATTGACAAATATGTTGGCAAATTGGGGTCATATTTGATGTTTCGTATATGGGTGGCTCTGTCGAACTGATAGATTCTACCACTGAACGAGACAAAGCTTGCNCCGAATTCTTGNTGAAATGTTTCATATGTTAATGTCTTTTTTAACTCCTCTATGTCATCTTTAAAAAATGGAGACTCCCAACTTGGATGCTGCCAGGACTCCCAATCTGGAAAATCATCTGACTTGCCGCGCTGCCACAATTCGTAGATCCAATTTTGAAAGCCTTCTGGTGTAGTAGTGAACAAAGCCCAACCGTTCTTATCAGATAGGGTAGGTCTCAAGTATTGCTCCCATACTACCTTCTTTATCTTACTGGCTTCTTCCAGTATTAGTGCGTCAATTCCCTCGCCCACCAAACTTTCTGGACGCTCTGAGGACTTAGCCCATATCTCGCTGTTCAGGCCAGCTAATCTCATGTAGTGCATTTGCCCTGATATCTCTTTCTTATGTTGGATGGGGAGCTTGAGTTTGACCATAATGTCTTGTTTGACTTCTCTGACTATCTTATCCGCAAGATCTAAACTGGGTGCGCATACCCATATCTTTTTGTTTGGGCTTAGTAGATACGGTAGTATTTCCTTGGCAGCAGAATAGCTCTTGCCTGATCGTCGGCCCTGTACATTCACACGCCAGCGCGCACGACTATCATGCACAGCAAGCTGTATAGGACTAGGCTCGTACCCTAGGAGTTTCCAGAGTTTCTGTTTGTTTAGTATTCTTTGTTTCAATTGGAGAATCTTCGTATCCGCATTCTTTCAGTAGATTTTCTAAGTTACCTACTAGCTCTAGCTGGTTTGAATCGTTTTGTCCTAAGTAATTTTTTCCTAAGAAGATCAGCATGCTGTTCGAACCATTTTCGGCATTTCTCCATTGTAGTCTCCTGAGATTTACTTTCATTTGCTCTCTACCGCGTTGTAATTCTGCTTTGAATCTTTTGCGAATCGTAGCTTCGTCGCAGCTATGCAGCCTGGCTATCTCTATGGTGGAGCAGCCAAACTCTGCGAGCATTTCTACTTTTTCAGGATCTATCTCTAATTTATGTCTTCCCATAATATTCCTTTCACCTATCTAAGATAAGTTGACCCCAAATGTATCCCAGCATTTCCTGACTGCTCTACGCCAGTAGGTCTTTGCTGATGATTCACTTATGGCCAGGTTCTCTGCTATTACAGGGAAGCTATGCTGTTTGAGTCTACGCTTGAACACTTGCAACTCTCGCTCAGATAAGGTGTCGTAAGCCTGGTGGGCCATGAGTTGCCATTTACGCATCTCAGGTGATATCAAGCCAGACCGAAACGCGGCGAGCTTTTGAAAGAACTCATCACCAAGATCTATGGATTCTATGAGTCTTTCGTAGTCATCTTCTGTTAGTAGGGGCCAGTCCATTTTGTTACAATATTTATTACCTTTAAAAAAACTAAAAAAAATTTTGCGCGCCCGATACGTCAAGCACATTTTTGCTGCCTTGTGGACCGGGGTTATGTATAATATAAATTATTTTCAATGATCAAATTTCTTTATTGGTTCAATTGGTTCCAATAACCTACTCGTAAAATAAAACTAAGGAACGAAACAGGCCAGGCAAAGCCGCGAAAATATGAAAAAAGTTTTTTCCGGTTCATCCGCTTTGTACAGCCGCGCGCGTAAAAATGTTATATAATTGAGCTTTTAATTAGTTATTGTAATAATTATTATTCCGTTTATTATTATTTGTTATTATATTGTGTTAAATAAAATAGGAGCTATTATGCAAACTTTACTAAGTAAACCAAGCGCAAATTTTAAAGTGAATAAAAATTTAGCGTATGGATATTATACGCCAATTTTACATTTAGCGCCGCACGATTTAAGCGGGCGTAATGTATGTAAAAAAGCTACCGCCGGCTGTGCTGCTGCATGTTTAAATACGGCGGGCCGCGGTGCAATGAATACAATTCAACAAGCACGAATTAAAAAAACAAATACCTTTTTTAATGATTATAATAATTTTATGATCCAACTTAAAAAAGAGATCAACAGCGCCAAAAAGACCGCTAAAAATAAGGGCCTAAAATTAGCAATTAGATTGAACGGCACCAGTGATATTTTATGGGAAAATAGCGGAATTATGAACGAATTCCCGGATGTTCAATTTTATGATTATACAAAATATCCTAATAGAAAAAGACTGCCGGCCAATTATCATTTAACTTTTAGCAAAGCTGACGGCAATGACCGGGACGCTCAAAAAGCTATAAAAAACGGTCTTAATATTGCTGTAGTATTTCAAAATTATTTGCCTAAGTCATACCTAGGGCGGCCCGTTATTGATGGTGACAAAAATGACTTGCGTTTTTTAGATGGTAAAAATGTAGTTGTTGGATTATTGGCAAAGGGCAAAGCTAAAAAAGATAATACCGGGTTTGTAGTAAAGCAAGGCGGCCAAAATGAATAAGGTGATCTTAACACAATATAAAAGAGCCTTTGATATTAAATGGTATGTAGTGACTAAAGAAAAAAAAGAAAAATATAAAATCGGAAGCTGTGAATATGACTGCAAAAAAATTACGTCTATTTATTCCGGCTTTAGTTATGCAAAGGCAATGCGCGCGGGTCATGCGGCGCGTAATAAAAATTACCCACTATTTGAAATAATAACCAAACCAATGGAGCGTAATATATGAGAATAATTTTAATTAAATCTTTAATAAAGGTATTTTTTCCAGGCGTTGAAAATGTTGTTATTGCCTGGACAAATAAAAGCAGTAAATAAGATTATATTAAGTTAAGGCGCGCGGGTCGCTCCCGCATTTAAAGCCCTGGCTTAATTGCTGCGCAGCCCTGGCCCTGGATTAATTCCGGGGCTAGGGCTTTTTTTTTGCGTAGCCATACTTAAAGCAGCATAAAAAATTAAACGGCGATTTAAGGCCATTTTTGGAGCAAATAAAAGGTTATTTATTTTGACTTATTACGATTATTTACAATTTTTAGTTTTAATTCATTGCGAGCGCTTAAAAAACAAGTTTCAAGGCCCTGAACTTTTATATTTCTACAATAGCCTAACATTGCCAGGCAATTTAATTTCTTATTTTTACCAAGCTTTGCAAAGCTGCAAATATAATCATTTTGCTTTTTGCCATGGCTGCATTTTTGAAAAAGTTGATCATCTAAATTTTTTATTTTCAAGTTATGTATAATTGAGAACTTCAAAAGTACAAGATCCTTACATTTTCTTTTATATATAAAGGCCCCAGGGTAATTTTTTATTTTTAGACTTCAAAAAAATTCTACTAGAATTCAAATTTTTTAACCTACTTTACTAAAATTTTTACAAAAACAGGGGGGGGTATTTTTTCAAAAGGCTCAAAAGCTCAAAAAGCTCAATAAGCTCAATAAGCTCATTTCTACAGTAAAAAATACCAGTTTCCATGCCTATATAGGTGATATTTTGAGCTTTTACTATAGATAGTATCAAAAGCTCACTCTTAGCACCCCTAGGCCCAAAAGCTCAAAAGCTCACTCATCATCACTATAATCACTCAAATTGTCCCTTTTCACAAAGTATCTGCCATGAGATTTTTTCTCAAGAATATTCCAATCGGTCAGTCTTTTGAGCCACCTTTTTCCAGTAGCAAGGCTGATGCTATTAAATTCTGGATTTTCTACGATATAACTAAATAAGTTCTGAGAATCAAACTCCATATGCTCCGGAACACAGTCATTGACATAAGCCTTCAAAGCTTTTAGCTCCATACGCTCTTTCATATCAGTAAAGTAAGCTATCTCACTCTTGATGATCCCCCGTCTAGTATACAACAACGAATCGTCCAGCGTTAACTTCAGCGGCTTGTTGTGCAAGCTAGATCCACTGTACCGACTCTTGGTCCACTTCAAACACTTGACCGACTCATCGTTCACATTGGCAGCTATCTGTATCACACTGTCAGCATTCATCGTTAGCTGCTTGCCACCCTGTATTTGATTGATATTAATAGGCTCTGGGACCGTATTCTTGTTGTGATGCCCTACCAATACAAAGCAGATGTTATGTTCATCGCTGATCTTACGTACATGCTTCAACACCGTGCGCAGTTCACTATTATCTGATAGATTCTTTTCAGTAGAAGTATACATGTTATCTACAAGCACCACCGCACCTTTGGATCCTTGAATCCTACAGTAATTCTCTATCTCTTGCCACCTCTCACTGAACGCACCCCCGTCATATGTCTTATACTGAAATAGATCTTCCGACCCGCCGTTCTTATACCCAATGTCGCGCATCGCTGGATACTGAAGTCCTATTCTACGTGCGTACTCCTGGTCGGAAAGCTCAAAGTTAAATATCATCACTTTACGTGGAGATCCCATCTTCATATCCANAAAGTNATGNCCCATGACAATACTCAGGGCAAGCTGTGAACAAAGAATGCTCTTACCGCTGCCCTCTGTCCCCGCAAGCACCGTGATNCCTGACTTNGGTANTATTGGNTCTACCATGAACTCATGGTCACCCACTGACCTTTGCAGCAAATCGGTCAGTCCGATCATCCCGTTGCCCTGGACACTCTCTTTGGTCTCTATATTATCTCGTACGATATCAGTAGCGTCAGCGCCCTCTGGGACTTTACTCATGTCGATCTTACCCAACTGCATATGGTTTGAACCTTTCTATAAATGCTTTTTCAGCAGCCCTACCAGCATCATCGTTATCATAATGTGGATAGACCAACTTAAATCTATTTGATATTAAGACCACTAGCTCCTCTGGCCATTTAGCNCCCGCTCCATTATTCAGCGTNATNGCTTGCTTACCACTTGACACCATGGATACTACATCCTTTTCTCCCTCAACTACATATAGTGGCTTCTCAACGTCATAATTATGCATCATTTGCCACATAGGAAAAATATATGTAGAGCCATGACCTTTGACTTGTTTTTTCTTATGCCACTTTATATTGACCAGGTCTCCTTCAATGTTAGTATACGGGAATGTAAACCCGTTGTCCCAGCCTATACACAATATCTTCACCATACGTTTATTCCAAGGCAAACCTTTCGTGTATTTATCATAATGAAACAAAAGTTCATCCTGGAACAAGAACACCTGGTCAAAGTGATGCTGATCTAGCTTCCCTGGTGGTGTCCACTCTTTTTTCTTGATTTTGACCGGTTCGTAGTCTTGTTTTGGTAGCTCTATATTCATTTCTCTTGCAAAGGTTATCGCATTGCCTTTAGCGCCGCATGCCTTACACTGATATTGCCCTTCTTCGTTGAATGTAAAGCTTGGCCTAGTGTCATCATGAAAAGGGCAGATTCCTTTATACTGTCCATTGCCAGATGTAGTGATCCTATCAATGTGCTGCTGATATATTTCTATCATTACTTACGATATCTTTGTTAGATGGTAAGCTAAATTCAGCAGACGCATCACATTGTGAACAGGATAACAGTGTAATATCTCCTTGGCCTTTTCTACCAAAGTCCTTGTATTTAAAGTTACCAGCTAGACGCATTCTGCAACCGCAGAACCAACATTCAACAAAACTGTAAGAAAGCGGATTTTTATCGCTAGTCATAATCAAGCTGCTTTCTTTAGTTCTTCAAGTGCCAAGCAATGTTTGAATACATCCCACCCCCACTGAAGCTGATATTTTGATATCATATGATGTGCAAAAGACCCATTCTCTTTATCTATCCTAAGTATCATGGCAGACTCGATCTTAGCTTTTGGTTGTAATTCTAGATACATGACCCTGTATGCTGCAAGCTGGGCTGTCATCTCTGGATAGAGTCCGCGTGCGGTCTTTAGATCTCCCAAGACAAGCGTTCCATTTATCCTTGCAATGAAGTCAGCGGTCCCGCCAAAGCGATACTTCTCTGACACCATCTTTAACTCTACCGCTTCGTATACTGGTTTGGTCATCTTTTCCCAGTCTAGGTATCCTAGGAATGCATTTTCTGCTTTCTCTACCATGTCGGGAGCGTACTCTGATGTATCTGGTTTGATGCCTTTTATATGNCATTCGCACAAGTGATGTGCTAGTGTGCCAATGCTGGCCGCTTCTTCTTTCACNTTATCAGGATCTAAACCGGCCATGGCTGTTCTTCTTACCCAGGCCAAAAGAACATTCTTGTTCCAGCCTAGGTTATTTAGTATTGTTGTAACTGATTTTAAGCGCTGTCCATCCTCTGATTTATACGCTGTGTGTGCTTTTGTTCTTCCCATGTTTAATCATGATAGCAAGAAGCCTTTTTTTTAGCTCTTGCGTATCTTCTCCTCTTTTGTCTTTTTTTCTTATTAGGTTCTTGTAAATATCTATTATTAAATAGTAATGCGTTGATTTCATTTATTGTTTTTCCAAATATTTTAATTCTTTTGACAAGGGACCTTTTAAAAGCTTTACTAATGCATTTTCTCTATTTATGTTATTTGCCCTTTGATATATATCTAATGCTTTTGCATATATTTCTGGTATTATGACTCGTATATTTACTGTATCTTGACTTGGTATGTATTTTTGTCGTAGTTTATTTAAGTGGGGCTGTAATCTGCGTATAAATTTTGCTTCTAGTATAATTCTTTCATCTGTATTTTCTATGGTCTTGTATTTTAGGTAGCTCCATTCGCCATTTTTTGAGTGATGCGATAACCTTCTTTTTAAAGAATTTGACTGACCTACGTATATTATTTTATTATCTCTGTTGTACATAACATATACCCCGCCATTCATAGGTAGCGATACATTATTTACACATTTTATCCACATAAATTATTTGAGACTCGAACGATTGTTATTTTTATTAAGTTGTGAAATTAATAAACTAAGCATTTCAAAGAACTACAATAACTTTTCTACTTCGTCTAAATCAATACTTTTGTTATGTTCAAGTCTCAAATCTTTTTCTTCTTTTATGATAGCACCTAACAACAAAAAATAGTTTCTAGCGTCATGTATTCTACCTTCTATAGGTTCATCAGAAAATTCTTTGCCCTCTAAGACATAGTTTCTTATGCTATCTACGTGTTTTAAAAGATATACCATGCAAACCATAGATGCAGATAATCCCAATCTTTCACCAATAGACTTGAAATTTTTNAACTTNTCTTCATNGCCATTGATAGAGCTTACAGTATATTCTTTCCCCTTTGCTCGCATCAATTTCATCTCTGTCTTCCATTCGGCTGTCGCCCAAACAAAAAAATCTCTAACTTTCATAATTACATCCCATGTATATATCTCCAAATTTTTCTTAATATCCTATGATCATTTAACCCTAAGAACCAATCAAACTGCTTCACTTCTTCAATGGCTCCAAGTGATTTAAAATATCTGCCTATGTATATGAAATACCACTTGTAGTAGGTAAGATCATAATACAGCAGTTTTAATCTTTTATAAAAAGTACGGCTCGTCTTCTTCATCTANCACTTGTCCGCAATCGTGGCATTCCCATCTATCTGTATCTTGGCTCACCCCATCCCATAGATACTCAGCGTCACCATGTTTACAATCCTCTGGATCGTTCAAATAAACTTGTTCTTCTTCAAATGCGCTATGGGACGAAGAGGAGGAGCTGTCAGCCGAAGTAGAAAGAACATCCCATAGCGCTTCATAAACATAGGCGAGGAAGCCGTTAATCCAGCGCCAAACCAAAATTATCGCCTTTTTCTCCTCGCCTTTTTTGCTTTCAAAGGGCATACCTTTAACCCCGAAACAAAATTCGGATGCGTTGCAAATCCACATCTAAGTTCTCCTCTTTTATCATATCCAGCAAACGCGCATACCTTATTGTTTATCAAAGGACATTTTTCGAACATTTATCCAATCGTCCAGGGTTGATATAACAAAATTAAGTCCACGGTCTTCTCTGAATACCACTATATCGCAATTACCTAAAGACAGCCATTTAGGAATACTCTTGCGACGCTTAGCTTGTATTTTTATGTTATCCGCAACAATATCTACATCAGGCGCTTCGCCCATAGATCTTCCATCACTGCCCCAGGCTCTTTTTACGTCACTAAAACCTGATTCTTTTAGCTTAGAAACTATCTCATTCTCGTAAGCAGTCCCTTTTCTTTTGCTGTTTGCCATTAATTTATCCTGTAGTTGTTGCAGCTTTTGTATTTTAAGTTTACTACCGCCTTCTAATTTAGAACGGCAGATCTTCTCTTGTATCTTCTTCAGACACATTGCTAACCTCAGTTTGTTTTGGTTTCATAAAAGTTACTGAGCTACCGCTATTTTGCTCTACAACTTGTATTTCTTTCAAGTAACAACTGATTTGTTCTTTGTTATTAACATTCCAAACTTTTGGTTGAAATATTAAATTAATGATATCACCACCAAATGGAGCATCACAAGTTTCTGATTTTATGTCAACCATCTTAGGAAACTTCTGTACACCATCATTTGAGTATACTGATGTCTTAAATTTAGCTAACTCAATACCTTCTTCATCTTTTTTGAGTCCATTTATGTGGGACACACCGGACTGCGCTGTCATTTCTTTGAAAGCATCTTTTAAGTCCTTGTTAACTTCTACTGTAACGCTATGTCCAGTATTGTATTCAAGATCTGGTTTTGCTAANTGTGAGTATCTTACTTTTAAGTTCGATACCATCTGGGGTCCAAACTTAACAGCTTTTGGTGTTCCTGTTTTTTTACTTACGGCCATAATAAGCTCCTATTGTTTATTATTACTGATATTAATATTGAGAAAATAAAAATCTCTATGCTATAATTTTTTATATACCAAATTAAGCTTCTCATGATATTACCTCATATTTTATGTTTTTAGTGTCAAGCTTACGGCAGATATCTTGCATCTTGCTATACTTGACAAGCGAGTATGTGGAAGGGGTATTGCAATTTATTTTTACGTCGTACTGAGAGAGCGTTGCACAGCTTGACGTATTTTGTAAGCGTGCGCCTAACTGTGCAACGTAGGAGAGAATGTCTTCTTTTTTGAATTCCTCAGTAGGGAAAATCTTGATTTTGCTCATGGTATGTGGCCATATGATTATTTTATGAATATTTCTTCGGTGGTTACGTCAACTTTGAACTTTTTCAAAGCAAACAGGATCTTATCTTCATGCTTACGATGCAACCTTCTCTTTCCGCTGCATATGTGGTGCAACAAAGCATATGATATATTNGANTCTTTGGAAAGCCATCGCAAAGACCTTTTTACGTCAGATCTATTTAAAACATTGAGAATGTTGACTTGTGGTTTTATCTCTGTTTCAATTTTCGGTCTTGCCATGGATTGTCCTTGTTTATGTGATAGATATTACGACAAAAACCATAAAAAACAAACTTTTCTTTGATATTTGTAATAATCTATATAACTTTTACTAAGAAAGAGGAGAAAAAAATGGCTACAATATTACAACAAACACAAAAAGACATAGATAAGAATCGTTATAGAATTAGATATATACCAAAAGGCTATAAAATGCTTTACACAAATCCATACAGGACTTTGCATTGTATAGGTAAAAAAGAAGCACAAAATGTCTTACAAAAGCTTACTTTGCAAGAACAGCAAGATAAAATAGACCAAAAGTTGGGTTATCTGACAAAAAAGCAAGTTATACCAGAACTAACCCTTGAAATGGCTTTTAAATACTTTAAAAACAAAGTAATGCCAGTGAGAAACTACCAGCTGTCTACACAGGCAAAGTATTTAAGATTATTTAAAGAGATGTTAGATCCTAACAAAGGATTTGGCCAGGACTACAAATTTTGCAATTTAAATTACGAAGATCTTCTTTTTAAGTTTGGAAACAACAGTAGAAACGCACAAATCTCTAAAATCAAAATGTTAAATAGCGTAAGATCTTCATGTCTTAAAGGTATATCTTTAAATAGGCTTGTAGGTAAGATATCTGGACCTAAGATTAGCCATCCAACTGTTAAAAAAGCCAGCTTAAACGCTTTGCGAAAATCACAGCTAAAACAGATTATGGACTGCCGCGATATACCGCAAGTCACTAAGAATATTATAAAGCTTTATATATTGACTGGATGTCGTAGATCAGAGCTTTGTGGGCCTTACTTTACCTGGAAGCATATAGACCAAGATCAGAACATTGCTTATATTTATAGAAAAAACCACAAAGATAAGCATAGTAAGCCGTTTTCTATTCCTTGGCTAAAAGAGCATATGGATCTTGTAAATGAGATATCAGATTATTTCAAAGAATACTTGGATTGTCCAAATGCTGGCAAGTATCCAATCCCTGTTTCTAGCCAAACTCTTTATAATTATATAGTAAAAGCTAGAAAAGCTGTTGGTTTCCATTTTACATTGCATGACCTTAGAGATACCGGAGCAACTCAAGTATTAAGAGCTACTGGTAATATATACGCTGCAAAAGAGTTTTGTGGACATAGGTCTGTAAAAGATACAGAAGCCCACTATGCAGACTGGATTGATGATGACAAGATCAAAACTACTAAAACACTTGTCAATACTTTAAATGAGGTATTTTAAGATAGCTGTTCTGTTAGTTTTATCTTTGTTTCAAATACGTTGAACGCAACCTCTTTGAACTGCAAAGAGTCGTCAGAAAGTCTAACCAGGTTGTAGTTGTTATCATCGTAGTAAATTATCTTATCATGTGACCCAAAGACCGCATCTCGCATAGCTTCTAATTCTGCTTTGTAAGTTGCGCTTATAAAGCTAAGATCGAAGTTCCAGAACTTTATACCGTCATGTCTTTTGTTTGAGAACTGCACTCCACCTTGGCTTTGTATTACCCTGTTACCATTTGTAACGCCTTCCGTGCCTGACAATGTTACATTCTTAAGATCTACTTGTTTGGCAAACATTATTTCTGTTATCGTAGATACCGCTGCTTCATGAGCCGCAACATACCAATATCTTTCAGAATCAGAAGCGGTAAGCTTTGCTTCGCTATCAGCGCGACTTTTGCCTTGCGCACTTACGTTCCAGCCTTGAATAATACTACCAAATGTAAGCTTTTCTGTGTCGGTTGAAGTGCTTGATGAAGAGTTGGTGTATACTTGTAATCCATTATCACCAGCTGCTGTAGAATGAAACGCAAAAGAGTCAACGGTATCAATAGCGGCTGCTCCTTTGTCTACCCTAACTGCCGCATGTTGAGCAGTAAAGTTTGCAGCTGTCGCTACACTACCATCTACTAAACGCTCGTCATTGGTGACTTTGCTTGCATTGCTGGAATATGCACCACCGCCAGGATCAATAGACCCACTGTCTACAGAAGCAGACCCCTCTCTGCCGTCAACTGAATATAATAAAAACTTTGCCATTATGAAATAACTCCTACTTCCCTAAATGATACATTTAATTTACCTGGTCTACGATTTACACTAGTCACCATAAATACTTTGTTTGTCCAGTTAGATCCAAAAGCTTTTTCTGGATACATATCTGTATTGTCAAATTTAACAGTATCTCCTACCTCTATACCTATTAGCTCTGGATTTACAACATCTGCATCTACTAATAGTTTTATGTTTGAAACTAAATATCCATAATAATTTGCAAACCCATCATTGACGCTACCAGTCGTTAGGTCTGTTGCTCCAACTGTTCCAGCCCCGTTAGACACTAAATAGTCTANATCTATCTGCTCTGTGTTTTCTTTTGTGTCAATATTAAAATTAGTCCTTGATGTAGCGTTTGTAGAGGTTTGTGTCTTTATATGACTATTCCTTGCTGGATGCTTCTCGTAATTTAAAATATATTTGGTCTTTAGATCTCCAAACGGTGTATTCCTGATCTTAATACGAGACAGGTCGTTCTTTGATATTGTATGGTCTACGCTACTATAACTATCCTTGACAAATATATATTGCGGCGAGTCATCACTTTTAAATCTAAAAACAAATCCACCTTCAAACTGTAGCTTTTCCAAAAGCCTTTGTGTTATCTCTGGCTCCAGCTGCCAAAATCTAGCAAACCATTCTTTGTTAGTCTGCGACCTTGCAGTGTCAAGATCTGAATATCCTGATGGGGTGCTTGTCGTAACACCTGAGAATCTTATTAATATATCCCTATGTATCTCATGTATCTTGGTGATTGCAGAACTATCCCATGAAGCTGGTAGTCCATCGTTACCAGAATATATCTTGTCTAAGTTAATTTCAGCTAACGCAGCTGCATTAGGCTCATTTGCTATGTCTTCTTGTATCTTGAAAAACAGATAGATATCATTAATAACGCAAGTCGCTTGTGTTGTTGTGACTTGCAAGCTCGCAAGTTGAAACCTTAATTCTAGATCATCTGGCAGTCTGTCGTTATTGCTTTGAATTAGCGATAATATATTTGTATTAGTGCTTACAGCCAAGGTTGCGGTACCATTGACAGCCCTAGATAGTAATGTTGTATCAGACCCAAAGGACCTATGCGATAGTGTCGCTATATCATCAGAATTGCCAGAATGATTGGCTACTGTAATGGTAGCTGAGATCCTTAGACTCGCTTGTGTAAAATTACCAGTTATAGAGGGTAGCTCAAAGTTAATGTCAGCAGTTTGGCTTTGCCCGTTTGCTGTAAAAGTTGAAGACGTAGCGCCATCTGACTGGTTTGTATTGATAGCGTTTGCAGTGTTGCTAAAATTTGTACTTGAAGTGACTGCTTTAGGTCTAAATTTATATGTCTTATTTAGTATTCCTTTTACTTCAAAAGCATCTTGACTATCTCTAGTTACAGTTGCTGCGCTGTTTTCTTCTAAGTGTACAAATAGATCTGCTCTTCTGTCGTAAAAATTTGTTACTACACCGCTACCATAGCTTTGGGGCGCTAGAAAATAAATATTAGTACCACTATTACTTGTTCTTGGCGCTGGGAAGACTGAAGCATTGTCCATAAATACATTATTTGTAGAGACTGTTGAATTTGCTACAGCGCCAGTGTAGTCTCCATAAACAATCGGCACATAAACGCCTGTATCGCTTTTTTCTGATGGGGACTGTATATTGTCCCATGGTCTTTTTGCAGCCATTTGTATCTCAATCAAATCTCCATTGAAGCTAAGGTCCAAAATCCTAAATGTGCCTACCGTAACTGGGTTATCTGTATTTATTTTTATAGATACTGTTACGGGCCTATTGATATAATAGTCTGATCCGTTGAATATAAGCTCTGATAGTTTGCTGCCATCGATTTCAAAGTCAGCAACAGTTAGCGATAGATTGGCTGTTTGTGATGTAGATTTTACAAGGTTTATACTTTCTCTTATGCTAGGATTATTTGTAATAGCGCCATAGTAAAAATTAGAGCTGTGGGTAACATCAGCCAGAGCAAGATATAGATTTCCACCAGAATGATTAATATTAAATAACCAATTCTCATTGATGTTCGCTTGATTTTGAGATCCATTGAAAGTCAGGCTCATGCTAAGTTAAACCTGGATGCTTTTTGGATAGCCGGTATAATTGAGTCTATAACTGTCTCATCGACCAAAGGCGCTGATACATTTACGGTCAGACTGCCAGTTTGTCCAGTCTCATTAATCTCATTAAGCTTGTCTAAACCAATCTGCTGTGCAGAATCTCTTTTAATCACATATTCTCCAGCTTGCGCCAGTATAGGGACATTGTCTCCACCTGATACCATACCGCCGGTTGCAAACTTTTGTATTGGACCACCGTCATGCTTAAAGAACGGCAAAGAAGCAAGCGTTTTAAATCCAAATTGTGTTGCAGTAGTTCCAGGGTTTATTAAACGCAGTATTGCAAACGATACTGCTTCAGCTGCGATCTTAGCTGCTATAGCTTCTATTGCGTTAACAACTGCTTTTTCGAAGGACTGTCCTTGCACAACAGCCAGCCCAATATTGTCACTTATCTGCCTAAATGCCCTTGATGTATCTGTTAATGCAGCTGCTTCTGCTTGCAAGGCTGCTTTCATTCTTTCTGCCCTATCTTGTTTAGTCGTATCTAAGCCATCAAGCTCATCCGCAAGTCTTTGAACTTGATCGTTAAAAAACTCAATATTATCAGTCTGTATATCTTCTAATGGTTCAATAAACTCTGATTGAGTTGTACCAAACCGCTCTCCCATATCAATAAGATCTTGAAAAGGGGTCATAAATTCTTCAAACATAAGTGGAGCATCGTCTAATAGATTAAATCTAACAGACCTACTCATTCTATCTTCAAGATCTTGTCGAGCTTTGTCAACCCTGTCCATAAACTCGTCTAATTTATCTAGTTTTTCGCCTTCTTTATCTACTTCAGATTCATCTACTTTAGGTATCGGTATCTCTTTTTCTTCTTCCGGCGTTAGCTTATCTAATATCTCTTGTAAGGCTGATAACTGTTGAGTTACTTCTGTTATTTCTTTTCTACTTTTTAAAGTATCAAAAGTTTTTTCTAGCTCTGCTTTAGCTGCTAATGCTTGCATTTTAACTTCCAATAAGCTTGCAGTAAATTCTGTTCTAATTACACCGCCAGATGAACGCATAGCGTCTGACATTTGCAATGCGCTAGGAGCAATGTCTGTAAAAAGTTGATTGAATTCTTCAACTCCCATGCCTTGTATTTGGCGAGCCATTCTTTCAATCTCTATATTGTTATCTCGCACAGCTTGCTTAACTTCTTTATCCTTCAAAGCTTCAGCTAACTTATCTAAGTTTTCAGTTGATAAGCCAAGCTTTTCTATTTCTGCTCTTAAAGTGCCAAGAGGATCATTGAAAAGATTAATTCTTTCTGCAAAGTTTCCTACTACAGTAGAAATAGATGTAATTTTCTCTTGAAGATTTAAAAAATTAATTAGCGCATTTCCAGTCGCAGCAGAAAGTCTTGTAAAGCTATCCATCATGTTTGATGTAGCCCCTGTAAAGGTTTTGGAAAGTCGGTCGGTACTACCAGCTATTCCAACCACGGGATCTTGCAATGTGTTAATTAAGGCTTCTCTAAATTGAGGCAAAGTAGTCTTTGAAAGGTCTGTTAGCCCTTGAGAATCTTTTATTAAAGCAAGGATTCCTCTCTCCCTTAAAATGTCGGCAGATCCCTGGCCGCCAGCAAGAGCTCTCCCCAGTGCATTAGCGGCTTCACTTGCAGTTGTACCCATGAATGCAGCAAGGTCTGTAACTGGTTTTATTAGCGCATTAGCATCAGCACCAAATGCTTGCAGCTGCGCACCAGCTTCTACTACGTCGTCAAGACTAAATGGAGTTGTTGCTGCTACCTGGTTAAAATTATTAAAAGCTTTCTCTGCATTATTGACCGACCCTGTCAAACCTACCAGCCTTGTTTTTAAAGACTCAAATCTAGCAGCAGTTTGTAAAAGATTGCTTGTTGCCTTAACACCCCCAGCTACTGCAAAAGTGTATAGTAAAAAACTATTACGCAAAGCACCTATACTACGCCTTAGTCCAGAAGTGCTACCTCTTAACCTACCTTGGGTATTGTCAAAGTCCTTTGCAGCTTCATTTGACTTTTTATAATCTCTTTCAAGCTTGTCAAAGCCTTGTGTCTTTACAAGTATGGTAAACTTATTTGCCATTATTTAATTCCCTTTGTCTATTTTCACAAGCACTAAGCTCCTCACTAATAATACGAAAGATGTCAATAGTCATAGCATCCGCTTCATAGAGCGTTTTAGCTATAGGTAGGTTGTACTTCGTTGATACAAAGAAATCTTCGATATAACGGCCAATTTCAGCGTCATAGAAGTATTGTGGGTTGCAAAAAAAGGTAATATTGTACCATAAGTTCTGTCCAATGGTAAACTTACGCTCTTTGTCTTCTAAAATAATCCTGTCAAGCTCATCCCAGATTTCTTGATCATTAAACTTAATAATCTTTCCAAGAGTAGGACTTTGGGCTTCGTAAGAATCAAATTCAAGTGGAAAAAGACTGTTTCCCCATGAAAAAAAGTTGGCCCATGTGGCAATTCTTACTTTTATTTCTTTTTTTTAGATATACTTTTATAGTAGGTGTAGATATCGTTCAAAATCTCATCAATCTGAACGTCGTCAAAATTAGCAAGAGCTTTGCTTGGATTGTCAAAAGCTAAATTCATAACGTAGTTCAATAGATTAAAATATGCATCCTGGTTAAATTCATCTTTCCAATAGACTTTCATCTCTAGACGATGCATTTCACGCCTTTCGCCAAACTCTATTGCATTAACATTGAACTCGCCGTGTTTTGTTTTTACCATACGGCTAATTTAAGAAAAAATTATTTTATTATTCTACGTTTAAATATGTATAGCAAAAAATGTTGTGTTATCGGTATCTGCAGCAGTTTTTGGATTTGCAACAAATTTAGAGCTTACATCAATCATCATTGCGTTTGCCTCATTGAAACCAACGCTAGTTATTTGACCGTGTGGAGCTTCAAAGCCAAAGCTTGTAGAACTATTTAAAAGAGTTGCATGTGTACAAAGCAATGTACCCATTTGTAATGAATTTGTACTACTGTTAACATTTTTACTTTGCATTGTGTTCATTAAACCAGCGGTATTGTCATCATATTTAACTGTAGCATCTAAAGTAATAGCTAGTTCAGGGATACTGCGAACTATAGCTTCAGGGTCGCCATCAGTGTTTGATTGACCTACAAATTCTGCTGGGTTTTCAATATTTAAACTAAACGATTGTATAACTGAATTTGCAGCACCAGCAATTGTTTTTGCTCCAGCTAATGAAGCTAAAGAATAAAAAGTGCCACCATAGTCAGTACTTACTGTTGCGGTTGAATTATACTCTGCTTTATAGCCCGACCTCATCGTGCAAGAATAGCGCAATCGACCGCTTTCGTTGGTCATGTCACCAGTAATTGTTAGCTGGGAGACCACGCAGCCCTTAAAAATCATCATACGATTTGATCCGGTAGATGGAGATAATATTGCTACAGTAAAAGATTTGTGTATTCCAGAAGCTGCACCAGTTTCTAACTCTGTTGCTGAGTATGTTATTGGAACAGTAATAATATTCGAGCTTGTATCCAATGCCGTTGTTAATACATTTGGTAGCAATAAAGAAGCTGTGACTGTATCAAGAATACCACTAAAAGATATTTCTTTTACAGTTCCTTTATCATCTATAAAAACATCTTCTGTATCAGTCAGTCTTCCAGAAGAACCACTTCTGGCTTCTAAAACTTGTGTTAAATTAAAAGATGGCATTTCAACGCTATCTACGTTCATTCTGTTCATGCCAGATACTAGTTTTGTACCGATTGTCCCTTCTGTCTGTATAGCCAGACCAAATTCTTTAGGACTAAATGCTGCTCCGTCTAAAGACATTATTCTTTCTCCTTAATTTTTTTAGGTTTTACCTCTTCAAGATATTCTTTCGCTGCTTCTGGTACTGTATCTAATTTAACTACCTCATCCCTGTTCAGAGCTTCCCAGTCAGGTCTACTTAATCCTTTTAGTGCATCCCACTGCGGGATAAACATTTTTCTTTTAAAGCTTTTCATCGTTACTTATACCTTAATGGTTTACGCATATATTTCTTCTACCAAACATTTAAAATCTGCTGTAGCTGATACATAGCTTGGGTTTTCACTTTCTGTGTCATAGTTGACAGATTCTAAGGTTGCATCATGCCAATCGTAAGTTAGAATCTGTGGAAATAAAGTAAATGCTTTATTATCAGACGTTATAAAGAATTGATCTTGACTCGTGACTAGCAAAGGCCTTCTGAATACAACCAAATTGTCACTATCGCTAGTAAGGAACTCTTTACCATCAGCTGTTGTAAACTGCAAAAATTCATCAATGCTGGCTGCGTTTCGCCTTAGAATCTCTTTAAGCCTTTCAATGACCCTGACCCTATTGTTAAGACCGCTTCCCTTTGTGTATCTTCCTCTATGCTTTTCATTGTAGGTTATCTGTATTGTATATTCTCTTATTGCACCTTTTGTCCTTAGATCCACAAGCTCGTCTTGTAAAGGGGTTAGCTTGAAAAAAGAATTACCAATAAACTTATTATCAAACCTAATTGGGTACTTTANAAATTCTTGGCGCATAATCAAGGTTAGATTGTCTAAGACTTGTTTATTATATACTTTATTATAATCAATCATACTAATACATTGCACTCAAAAATCATATCCACCACTTGATATTCTTTTTCAGTATCTTCTTTTTCAGGTTGGTAGTTGACTCTAGTGATTGCAGCATCATTCCATTTATATACATCACTAGGCTTGTAGTTTGAGTTGTTACCAATTAATCTTTTCATTCTGTCCACAGCATTCATAAGATTGGTAAAATTGTTATCTCTGGTAAATCTACCAGGGGTTCTTCGGTAGAATCTTAAAAGTATTTGATATTGACGTAGCTGGTCTTCTGTTGTGAGTTTATCTAGACTGTCTCCGATTGGAATAATTCTTAGAAAAAAGTTATTCCTAACCTTAAAATTTGTATCAAAAAAAATTGGTAGTTTTGTGAACTCTGCTTTTATTAATGATTCAAGAGGGACGAGAACATTATCCTGGATAACTTGTGTGAAGTTAACAGCCACAAAAGGTTATTTCCTTTTTCTTATTTTGATTTTACTTTTTTTCTTCTTCTTTTTTTTCTTGCGGTAAGAACCCATGCCGTAACCCATAACTATCTCCTACTTATTTGTTCTGATTTTACAGGGCCATGCTCTTCTGCTTGCCCTATAACAATAACCGAATAGGTGTCATCGGTTGTATAGACACCCTCACCAAACTTTATATCTACTCCATAAGCCATAGTTTGGTAGTCACCGTTAATTTTTTCAGACTGTACAACTTCTTGCATTGCAAGACCATCGTCGTTCTTCACAAAAACAGAATAAGTAACAGTGCTTGCAGTGCCAGCGGCAAACGTACCGCCAGCTGTTATCTTGACACGTACATCGTCAAAATCTGTGCTTGGCAAATATCTCATTCTTGTATCTAATATACCACCGGTAGTGTTTGCATTCACACTTACCTCAGTAACTCGACCTTCGTTCTTTTCCTCAGTTGCTTCATGCCACAGATGAAAGTCACCCCTTTTCAGCCTATCTAATATTCCATCGCCTTCTGGTGATATATATCTTTCATACAGGTCCCTTGCTCTTTCAGGATCTTCTGGGTACATAAGCGCGCTACAAGCAAGCGCTGCATTTGCATTTATAAGGATCATGTCATAGTTTCTGCTTGATGCGCCTTGGTCCTCAGACTTTTTGCGCTCAAAGATAGGTCTATCAATATAGCTTCTAATAAAATCAGCTTGCTCATTAACGACTCTCTGCTTCAAGGTTGCCCAATCTTCTGATGCTTCGTATACGACATTATCTGGATCTACTAATGAAAATACATACAAACAGTCAGCTGACGCATCGTAGAATGCTTCATCAGAGCTATCTACATCAGACAAAGAATTGACCATAGACATTTCCTTGCCCTCTACATATGCTTGACTGACAAACCCAGAGTTATGGGCTGCATAAACAGACCCACTATGAACAGCAAAGTTTTGTATTAGCCTTTTGCGGTCAAAGTTCTCTATGTTTGGTTCAATCGTTATAAGATCAGTTGTAATGTTGCAAAACGCTTCGAGCCTTGTACTCATGCCACTCCCCCTTGTTCTCTAAATCCGCCCATATCGTCCACATCTTCAAAAAATGATACTACATCAGGTATAACAAGATTATCGACCATATTGATCAATGTAGCCACCTTCTTGACCCCTTCTAGCGATACATTCTCTTCCATTTGAGCTTTGATGCTATTATTCATGTGTTTTATGGCTCTAAGTTCGTCCATCATCATTTGCATTTGTTCTGCTAAAGTCATTTGTTATACGCTTCCACGATTTCTATATAGTGAGATTCTGTACCTTTGCCTTTGCCACTATTATACCACTTCTTCCAGTATTTTGCCCTTTCCTCTAAAGTAGTAGGTAGTTTTTCTGGAACTCTCCAGTATTTTAATCTGCAATGAATAATTCCACAGTTTAAGGTGTAATGCAAAAGGTTCTCCCACATTCTTGGGTTTTCACTTTCCCAAGTCTGCACCGATAGATAACTTGCTTCCGCCATCTTCTCTGTGTCTATCTCTCTGTATGCTAGATAGTTCTTTATATTATCTACTGCAGTATCTGGCTCTATCTGCCAAAAGCTTCTAGCTGGACCGCTACCTAACTGCTTGATGTATTCATAGCGTGACTCCACAAGTCCTGTCTCAAAGACAAGATCCGAAGCATGCTTACTATAAAATCTTTCCCCCATAGCCAGGAGAGTATCATCAATAGCTTCCCTAATCTGGGGGATGTTAATCATCTTTAAAAGCAGCTTCCATGACCTTTGCTATTACGTCCAGCATGGTTCCAAAGACCTTCGATTCCAGCTTCTCGTCTATTATAGGCACGTTAATTTCTCGATTTAAAGCATCTCTTAACATGTTTCTATTTTCTTCGACTGCCATCCATTTTGCTATTTCTTTACCCATTTTTTAGTTCCTTCTTAATTTTTATTGCGATGTATGCGATGGTCAAAACTGATACCATCATTTGTAATATCATAGGAAGGTTGACCCACCAAACGCCAACGCCTATAGTTGCATTGCCTAATGTTTTAAGTGAATCAATCATTTGCCAGACCTTCTTCTCTGTTTAGATCCACGACCATTTCCAAGTTTCGCTTCTATGTAATTTAGCTGATCAGTCACTTCATCGTTTAATTCTTGGAATTTGTCAACCATGACATTCTTTGCATCTATGAGTTTAATGATAATATCATGTAAGTCATCTATCTTTTTATTTAATTCGTTGGTCATCCATTTGAATGTCATAAAAAGAATGGTAGCGCTTAGACCCGCAAACCCTAACTCTACCCATTGCTCTGGCATTGTCTTCCCCTTTGGTAAAAGAGGAAGCCTATGCTTCCTCTTCCTTTTTCTCTAAAGATTCTTTTAGAGCATTGACGAACGCACTCTTTCCAAATTGCAGCTGCTGCAAATTGAATTGCATAGAATCAATCTTTCTTGAAAGATCTGCAATATGGTTCATCATTGCTTTCTGCTCATCGCTCATGGATTCGACATCGTATTCTGTCCCATCTAAGTTAAGCATTGGCTTTTGTTCTTTTTCTTTTTTTGCCATTTTATTTCCTTTTGTTTTTTGTTTTTCTAGGATTCCACTTTACAAGATTTGCCCAGTAAGCTGCGCTCATTCTGCCTTTTGCAATATTCTTTCGATGTCTTGCTTTAAAAGCTCTTCTTTGCGTAGCTGTGCGATTTGTTTTTGCGCCTTGCTGACCAAACCTTATTAACTTAATCTTATCGCCACTCTTTGCTAGAACGACGTGACTCTTGGTCTTGTGACCAGGAGTTCTTTTAGGTTTGTTGTATCCAGAAAACCTAATTCCTCTGTATACAATCATTTACCTACCATTCTTTGTGCAATGCGATGACTTTGTGCAAAGGTCTTGCCTTTACGCATTTCTGCGGCCATCTTCGCTAAATGTCTTTTGGTGTGATGCGTTTTGTGCGATTGCATTTGACTTTTTTGTCTTTTTGTCAACTTCTTAAGGCTGATGCCTTTTAAATTCTTTGCCATTAGTTTTTTACCCTAGCTTTGAACATAGACCTAGGTATTCTTTTGCCAGATTTATATAGTTTGCCCATCTTTTTAAGTAAGGATGCACGTTTTGAGCGTTTTCTTCCCTTTAACTTGCTTAAATACTTTTTTGGAATGCCTGTTCTTTTATCTTTTGGAACGCGTCTTCTTTTTGCCACGCCTTTTTCTCCTTAAATCTGTGTCATGCTTTCTAGATCCACGCATGAAGCTGTTAACCCTGGCCATTGCCCATTGTGCCATTCCAATTTTAGGCCGCGATCCCGACAACCACGCCCCCTGACCTCGACGGTAAACCTTAGTCAATGTACTTAGAGCATAACCGCTAGACTTTGCTTTTGCTCTTAATGTTTTACGAACGGTAGCACTTAATGGTTTTCTGCGTACTGCCATTATTTGTTCACCATGCTTGAATCGCCTAACATCATTTTTATCTCTCCTAAAAGTGAGTCAGCAACAAACGCTGATCTCATTATCTCTTCTGAAATCTCTTCCTCGCTTTTACCAAAGTAATATTCATCACAAGCCCAAGCGAATACACAAACAAGCAGAGCAGTAATAAACACACCATTAAAAAAGCTATTAAATCTGTAAGTAAATTTTTTAATCTCTTCATTCAACCTATCTCTCAAAACTTT